>ULUK01078868.1_pt1 | contig 73726 bp, 71 predicted proteins | sample 1958451 | NCBI WGS metagenome assembly ULUK01 (sample SAMEA4835758, study PRJEB28245) | human gut metagenome | biome: gut microbiome; material: fecal sample | place: Denmark | collected 2008
GTTACTAAATAAATTGTGTCAACTTATTTAGTACACTACAGCCTGAAGTGAAGCGTACTGGCGTTTTCGGAAAGGATAGTGCGCAGGAACGTGAAAAAAGATGGGAAAATCGTTTGAAAAACGGGTAGAAAACTTGCATATCTCACTGAAAATGAGTAAATTTATAACAATAAATTAAAGAAATAGAATATGAACTACATGCAACAGAAAACGAGATTCGGAACGGCAGCGGAGGTGGAAGACGCGCCGTTCCGCCCCAGGGTGTACCGAAAAACGGAGCTGGCCCAGCTGTATTTCCCGCAGGCGGGCAAGAAAACGGCCTTGCAGGGGCTGGCCCGCTGGATCAAGCGGTGCACCGAACTGGAGAAAGCGCTCGAAGCGGCGGGCTATGACAAAAACCGGCGGTTTTACCTGAAGCCGGAGGTGGAGCTGATCGTAAAATTTTTAGGGGAACCGTGAGCGGAAACTCTGCCGGCTTCAGCCGGATTTTTTGAAAAATCTTCGCCCTTTAAGAGGGGGATTTAATTAATAAAATAAAGGTGGGCGCGCGGGCCTGGTTCAGAAGTCTGACTTAAAATCTGTTAATTGGTTTTTAACCTGCTGGAAGCGTGTGTTTTGCGCGGAAAGGGGTGTGAAGAATACCCTGCGGAGTTTTGACAGGTGGGTGGAAACACCCTGGCATACAGGGCGGAAGCCTGCGGAGGGGCGGAAAAAATTTTTCTGCAAAAAACTTCCGAAATATTTTTGTATTAGAAAATTTTTGCCAACCTTTGTTGCGAAAAATGAAACAAAATGGTTTCGAATGAAAGAAAAATGTTTGAAAAAACAGTTTTATAATTTCTAATTGAAAGTCTAAAAATCTTTTCTGCCGTTCGTCATTGTGTTTATTTCTGTGACCTGTGAAAGTATGGTTTTTTCACGGGCTGGGAGAGGTATGCTTATATTTAAATAAAATAACATGAAAAGTATTAAAAATTTGAGTGATGATTTCAAGGGTATGGGAACTGGCGGTTACCTGGTGGTGCCGCGGAATTTACTGGGGCGCGTGCTCGATACGGGCACGCCCTTTACCCCGGCACAGGCGTATATGTACCTGTATGTCCGTTGTGAGTTTTGTAACCGGAAGGGAAAGGAGGCGCTGAAGCGGGGGCAGATGACTTGCACCTCGGGCGAACTGGCCGACCGCTTCATGTGGTCGAAGCATGCGGTGAGGGACTTCCTGCGTACGCTGCGCGACCTGGGCGTGCTCGAGATGGAGGTGGTGCCGGGCGTGAAGTCGAAGCTGACGATGTGTTTCTATGAGGCGCTGACGGGCGGACAGGGCAGACCGGTGGAACCGAAGGAGAAGGTGGCTTTCTTTGATTTCTGGAAACGCTACTATGCATTGCTGGAGCGCGACGGCACGGATTTCTATCCGGCGCTGTCGGAGTGGAACCGCATGACGGGAAGGGAGCGAAGGCTGGCCATGAAGCATATGGAGCGTTATTTCCGCTCGCTGAGTGACATGCGCTTTGTGAAAACGGCCATGAATTATTTGCGTTATAAGGCATATCTGATGCCGGAAGATATTGAACAAAATACAATCTTAAAATAAAGAACCATGAAAGAAACTTTAAAAAATGACGAGAGAAACTGTTTTGGGTTGAATTTGCTGTATGCGGAAGAGCTGGAGGATGCAGTGGTGGGAGCTGCCATGCTGGAAACGAATTCACTGAACGAGATTATCGGATTTGTACGGCCGGAGATGTTCTACAAGCAGGACAACCGCTACATCTGGGAGGCCATCGAGGCGCTGGTGAAGGCGGGCTTGCAGCCTGACCTGCTGATGGTGGCGCATAAGCTGGCCGAGATGGGACGGCTGGAGGAGGCGGGCGGCCCGTACGGGGTGACCAGGAAGACGAGTAACCTGGCCAGCTCGGCGCACCTTTGGGAGCATGTGCACGTGGTGTATGAGTTTTACCTGCGCCGCTCGGTGGTGGAGAGCCTGGCAAAGCGACTGGGGGCTGCTGCCGACCGGACGCAGGATATTTATGAGGTGCTGGACGGGATGATGCACGACCTGATGGCGCTGCGCGAGGGTTCGCCGCTGGAGGATCACCTGACGAACATGAAGGGGATGATGGAGAAGACGTGTGCCCGCATCGTGGACCGGGTGAGCCGTAGCGTGAACGGGGTGACGGGCATCCCGACGGGGATTCCGGAACTGGACCGCATGACGGGCGGATGGCAGCCGGGCAACCTGATCTTTACGGCGGGACGGCCGGGACTGGGCAAGACGCAGCTGGGCTGAAGTTTGCGATGCATGCCGCGGAGAAGGGCTACCGGGTGCTGCTGTACACGCTGGAGATGATGACCGAGGAAGTGGGCGAGCGTGTGCTGATGATGCGTGTGCCCGACTTGTATAAGAAGGTGAAGAGCGGTTACGTGACGAGTCAGGAGGTGGAGAGCCTGGTGGATGTGGCCAAGGGGATGGAGGATTGCCGCCTGATGGTGGACGACACGCCGTATGTGAGCATCGACCAGCTGTGTGCCGGAGCCCGGACGGTGAAGTCGCGCTGGGGACTGGATATGGTGATTGTGGACTACCTGCAACTGGTGGGGACGAACGTGAGGGCCGGACGGAACCGGGAACAGGAGGTGGCGGAGTGCTCGCGACGGCTGAAAGCGCTGGCCCGTGCGCTGGAGTGTCCGGTTATCGTGGCCTGCCAGCTGAACCGTCAGGTGGAGCAGACTTTCGATCACCGGCCGGAGCTGAAGCACTTGCGTGAGAGTGGTTCGATTGAACAGGATGCCGACCTGGTGCTCATGCTGCACCGTACCGACCGCAACGGGGATGCAAAGCGCTGCGGACTGATTGTGGCGAAAAACCGGCACGGCGAGGTGAGCAAGCCGAATTCCTGCATGGAAGTGGAGCTGTTCTGACGGTCTTGAAATTTTTATTTCTTCTTATTTCTTCGCATGTCTTCATAAGTCTACACGGCGGGAACGGCGCGTCGTATCTTTGCCTTTGTAAACGAAAAACAAATCATCAGTCTTCGTTTTTAGCTTTTAACTATTAACTATTAATTGTTTGACTTATGAAAAAGACAGTGACTTATTCAGTAGTAGGACGTGTGAACCCGGCAGACCGTGAAAGTGGTGAAGTGAAGTATTATGCACAGTCGCAGGCTCGCGGCGAGATGGGCATCCGTGAAATAGCGGAACGTATCCACCAGATGTGTACCGTGACCCGTGCCGACGTGATGGCGGTGCTGACGGCACTGGAAGACATTGTGTCGGAAGGTTTGCAGGGCGGTGAAATCGTGCGACTGGGCGAACTGGGCTCGTTGCAGCTGAGCTTGAGCGGAAGCGGTTCGGACACGGAAGAGACTTACACGGACGCGCTGATTGACAAGGTGCGTGTGTTGTTCCGCCCGGGCACGGTGATGCAGGAAGCCATCGGCAACCTGGCTTTCGAAAAGGTGCCGGTGAAGTATAAGAAGGAAGAAGAAACCGACGAAGGTCTGGGGGCTTAATCTTAATGAGGTGCAGTGAGAATGACTAGGGTAAAATGGATTGTGGTCAGGGTACTGAAGTGTATTCTCTGCCTTCTGACCGGGAGAAAACCGGATTGTGATGAGAAAAATTGACATGATTGTGATTCATTGTACAGCAACGAGGGCGGATAGTCCGCTCTCGCCTGCTGAACTGACCAGGATGCACCGGAAACGGGGCTTCAAGTGCTGCGGCTATCATTACTATGTGCGCACGGACGGAGAAATCTGCACCATGCGTCCGGTGGAACGGGCCGGGGCGCATGCACGGGGTTACAACGAGCGGAGTATCGGCATCGCGTACGAAGGGGGACTGGATGAACAGGGCCGCCCGGCGGATACGCGCACGGAGCTGCAGAAGCGTTCGCTGCGGATTCTGGTGAGGGTGCTGAAGGCGGACTTTCCGGGCATCACGCAGGTGGTGGGGCACCGCGACCTGAGTCCGGACCTGGACGGCGACGGGGTGGTGGAACCGGATGAGTGGACCAAGGCGTGTCCTTGCTTTGAAGTGAAACGGGAGCTTTGACTCCCGTTTTTTTATGTACGCCGGGAAGCGATTCTGTTGCAGATATGAAATAAAAATGTAACTTTGCAATAATATTCAATATTCAACCAAGATTATTTATGGAGAATCTGTATATCGTTATCCTGGCCTTTATCTCGGCGGTGATTCTGGGCCGTATCATCATTCCGAACGTGTTGATTATTTCCATGCGGAAGCGTCTGTTCGACGTGCCCGATGAACGGAAGGTACACAAGCGTCCGGTGCCCCGCCTGGGCGGAGTGACATTTTTTCCGGTGATTCTTTTTTCAGTCTGTGTATTTACGGCCTTGCGGCTGGTGCTGGGCATCGGACCGCAGGAGAGGGAGGCGGAGACGCAGGTGTCTGAGTTTCTTTTCCTGATGGGCGGAATGACCTTATTATATATTATAGGTATTGGCGACGACCTGGTGGGGGTGCGCTATCGCCGGAAGTTCCTGGTGCAGATTATCTCGGCGGCCATGTTTCCGCTGGCGGGCCTGTACATCAATAATTTCTACGGGCTTTTCGGCATTTACCTCATTCCGGAGGCGGTGGGCATTCCGCTGACCATGCTGCTGGTGGTGTTCATCACCAATGCCATCAACCTGATTGACGGTATCGACGGACTGGCCTCGGGACTGAGCATGGTGGCGCTGCTGGTGTTCGGGGTGCTGTTCGTGCATTTCCAGATGTGGAGCTATGCCATGCTGGCGTTCGTGACGGTGGGGGTGATCATCCCGTTCTTCTCGTACAACGTGTTCGGGAATGCCGACATGGGGCGCAAGATTTTCATGGGGGATACGGGCAGCTTGACGCTGGGATTTATTCTGAGCTTTTTTGTCATCAAATACTGCATGTACGAGCCGGATATGCTGCTGAGGGTGAAGAGCAGTCCGGTGCTGGTATCGTTCAGCGTGCTGATGGTGCCGTGTCTGGACGTGGTGCGTGTGGTGCTGCGCCGTGCGCGCAACAGACGGCCGCTGTTCATGCCCGACAAGACACATATTCATCATAAGTTCCTGGAGATGGGTTTCTCGCCCCGCAAGGCGATGGTGACTATCCAGCTGATGTCGGCCTGCTTCTGTGCGTTTACCATCACGGCCATACAGTATATGAACAATACGCTGGTGTTCGTGATTGACGTGCTGGCGTGGACGCTGCTTCACCAGTGGTTTAACCAGGTGATCAAGAAAAGAAGAATGAAATAATTGATAATGAAAAATGAAGAATCTGTTCGCTTTTAACTTCCTGGAAAAGGACATAAAAAAAGGGAATCTTCCCAGACTCCCAATCTTCATTAACCTTAAATCTAATACCATGAAAAACACAATGCAAAGGTAAGGGTTTTGTGTTATGTAACATATAAAATGCACAGAAAAATGCGCCTTGTTAACTTTATTTATATTTTGAAGCCCGAATGTTTCCTGTAAATTGACCGCGGGAACAGTCTGATTTTACTATTTTTTCGGTTCCCATGCCGTAATTCCTTTCTCTGGGGGCTTGGTGGTTATTTTTTTTCATGTATCTTTGTCATTAAAACCAAAAACGTAGACAATAAAATGAGAAAACAGTTCGCTAGAGTTGTGCTGTGGTTGTTTCTGCTGGGAGGGCCGGCTGTGTATGCCCAAAGCGGAATGACCGACAGCCAGGTGATAGAATATGTACAGCAAGCACTTCAGCAGGGGAAAGACCAGCAGACCATTGCCATGGAACTGCTTTCAAAGGGGGCTACTCAGGAACAGTTGTTGCGCTTGAAGTCTCAGTATTCGGGCGCTGCCACTTCGGGATCTTCTTCTCAGGCGGGAGAAGGCGGTGCGGTACAGGACACCGGTACGAGGGCGCGGAAGACGACGGTGGCCAATGCGACTGACGGAGAGGCGGCCCTTGAAGGTGCGAATACGGACGAGATGAAGGAGACCATGAAGAAACGTCAGGAGCTGAAGGTGTCGACGGCCAGCGAGAATGACGTGTTCGGTCGCAATATTTTCAACATTGACAAACTTACTTTCCAGCCGAACCTGAACATGGCTACTCCGGAGAACTACCGGCTGGGACCGGGCGACGAGGTGATTGTCGACGTGTGGGGGGCCAGCCAGAATACCATGCGGCTGGAGATTTCGCCCGACGGCTACGTGAACATCAGCAATCTGGGTCCGGTATACCTGAACAACATGACCATTAAGGATGCCCGCCAGCTGCTGAAGCAGGAACTGGGCAAGATTTATGCGGATTCGGCCAATAACATACAGGTGACGCTGGGGAACATCCGCACCATCCAGGTGAACGTGATGGGAGAGGTGAGAGCGCCGGGTACGTATGCCCTGTCGTCGCTCTCGACGGTATTTCATGCCTTGTATGCGTCGGGCGGGGTGAGCGACATCGGTAGCTTGCGTAACGTGCAGGTGGCCCGTGGCGGAAAGACGATTGCCCGGCTGGATGTGTACGAGTACATCATGAAGGGGCAGATTCAGGACGACATCCGCTTGCAGGACGGCGATGTGGTGATTGTGCCTACCTACGACGAACTGGTGAAGATTACGGGTAAGGTGAAACGCCCGATGTTCTATGAAATGAAGAACGGGGAGTCGGCCGCGACGTTGCTGAAGTACGCCGGCGGATTTTCTTCGGATGCTTACAAGAAGAGTATCAGGGTGTTACGAAAAGATGGAAAAGAATTTTCCGTAAAAACGGTGAACGATATAGACTATTCTGCGTTTAAATTAATAGACGGGGATGTGGTGACGGTAGATTCTATCCTGAACCGCTTCAACAACCGTCTGGAGGTGAAGGGCGCGGTGTATCATCCGGGTGTGTTCGAACTGAGCGGTTCGCTCAACACGGTGCGCCAGCTGGTGGAAAAGGCCGACGGACTGCTGGGGGATGCGTTTACGGGACGCGCGGTGCTGTATCGTGAACGGGAAAACCTGACGAAGGAGGTGCTGCCGGTGGATATCGAAGGGATTCTGAAGGGAACTTCGCCCGACATCGCCTTGCAGAAGAATGACATTTTGTATATTCCGAGTATCCACGACTTGCAGGACATGGGCAAGGTGACCATCAGCGGGGAGGTGAACAAGCCGGGAAGCTATACGTATGCCGACCACATGAGCCTGGAGGACCTGGTGATTACGGCGGGCGGACTGAAGGAGTCGGCTTCGCTGGTGCGCGTGGATGTGTCGCGGCGCATCCGTGACCCGAAAGGGACGACGGAACCGGACATGATCGGACAGAATTTCTCGTTCGGCCTGAAGGACGGCTTCGTGGTGGACGGTGAGGCGGGATTTGAACTGCAACCTTACGACCAGGTGTTCGTGCGCCGCAGCCCGAGCTACAACGAGCAGGTGAACGTGACGGTGGACGGCGAGGTGCTGTACCGGGGTGAGTATACGCTGAGTACGAAGAGCGAACGCCTGAGCAGCCTGATTCAGCGGGCCGGAGGGGTGAGCCGCTATGCGTATGTGCGGGGAGCCAAGTTGCGCCGTGTGGCCAACGAGGAGGAACTGCGCCGCATGGAAGATGTGGTGAAGATGGTGCGCCGGGAAATCGGTGAGACCCTGGCTACTTCGCTGGGACTGAAGGTGGACAGCACGTTCACGGTGGGTATTGACCTGGAAGCGGCGCTGGCCAACCCGGGCGGTGATGCCGACCTGGTGCTGCGCGAGGGCGATGTGCTGACGGTGCCGGAATACAACAATACGGTGAAGGTGAACGGAGCGGTGATGATGCCGAACACGGTGTCGTATGCCAAGGGCAAGAGCGTGAAGTATTACCTGAGCCAGGCGGGAGGCTACTCTGCCAACGCCAAGAAGAGCCAGAAGTTCATTATTTACATGAACGGACAGGTGGCCGAGGTGAAGGGCAGCGGAAAGAAACAGATTGAGCCGGGCTGCGAAATCGTGGTGCCGAACAAGACGAAGAAGTTCAATTTTGCCACTGTGGTATCGAATGCGACTTCGTTTGCTTCGCTGGCTACGATGCTGGCTTCACTGGCTACGATGATGAAATAACCTTTAATAAATCTATGAATATATGAACATGAAACTGAGACTGATTGTCATGAACTTCCTGCAGTTTGCTGTGTGGGGGGCCTATCTTACTTCGATGGGTACGTACCTGGCAGGCGTGGGACTGGGTGGACATATCGGAATTTTTTACGCCATGCAGGGGATTGTGTCCCTGTTTATGCCGGCTGTGCTGGGTATCATTGCCGACCGCTGGGTTCCGGCGCAACGGTTGTTGGGGCTGAGCCATTTGCTGGCAGCCTTGTTTATGGGAGGAGCGGGCTATTATGCCATGACTACGGGACCGCAGGTGGAATTTGCACCGTTGTTCTCGTTCTACTCCGTGAGTGTGGCGTTCTACATGCCTACGCTGGCTTTGTCGAATTCGGTGGCCTATACGGCGCTGGATAAGGCGGGACTGGACACCATCAAGGCTTTTCCGCCGATACGTACGTTCGGCACCATCGGTTTCATCTGTTCCATGTGGCTGGTAGATTTGCTGGGATTCCAGTCGAACTATATGCAGTTCTTTACGTGTGCGGCCTGGGGCGTGGTGCTGGCTATATATGCCCAGACACTGCCGGAATGTCCGGTGAGCCGTGCGCAGGGAGAGCGCAAGTCGCTGGTGGAGGCACTGGGGCTGAAGGCGTTTCTGCTTTTCAAGAACCGCAAGATGGCGGTGTTCTTCATCTTCTCGATGCTGCTGGGCGTGTCGCTGCAGATTACGAACGGGTTTGCCAATCCGTTTATCACCAGCTTCAGCGCCATTCCGGAATATGCCGACACGTTTGGCGTGCAGCATGCCAACCTGTTGATTTCGCTCTCGCAAATCAGTGAAACGTGCTGTATCCTGCTGATTCCGTTCTTCCTGGGACGTTTCGGCATCAAGCGGGTGATGCTGATTGCCATGGTGGCATGGGTGCTCCGCTTCGGACTGTTCGGCCTGGGTGACCCGGGCAGCGGGGTGTGGATGTTCGTGCTGTCCATGCTGGTGTATGGCGTGGCATTCGACTTCTTCAACGTGTCGGGTTCGCTGTTTGTCGACAAGGAGACGGATTTGTCCATCCGCTCGAGCGCGCAGGGACTGTTCATTATCATGACCAACGGTATCGGTGCTACGGTGGGCACGCTGAGTGCGCAGGCGGTGGTGAACTGCTTTGTGGACTTCAACTCGCAGGCGCCGCAGGTGGAAGGCTGGAGCTACGCATGGTTCGTGTTTGCGGCTTATGCGCTGGTGGTGGCCGTAGTCTTTTCAGTGATATTTAAATATAAGCATAATAGTAATAACAATTAAATGAGATTTCACTATGGAATTCAAAGGAAACGAAGGACTGACAGAACTGAAAGTCAGCTACATTACAGAGATGATAAACCCGGTAGAACTGGTAAAGGACCTGACATTCGATGAGGTGCTGACGGATGCGGACAAAATGGATATGCTGATGGCAAACGGCTACAATTACAAGATGATGCTGGAAGAGAAGGAAGAGCCGCACCGTAAGTTCATGGCTATCATCAATGCCGACGAAGCAGACTTGCTGGACGTGTCGCTGGATGCGCCGGAGGCGGTGGACCTTTCGGTGCACTACCAGATGCTGAAGATGCTGAAGGAGCATTATGGGGCTACGGTGGAAAAGGCAGTGCTGTGGGGAAAGGAAGACCAGGTACCGCAGACCAGTGTCTATATGCGCAAGGCGGACGGCACGGTGGTGGAACTGACCGTGAAACTGGCCGATGCGCTGGTGCTCGCTACCCTGGGAGAGGCACCGTTCTATATCAGAACGGAGATGCTGGAAAACCGGGTGCCGGATTTTGCCAAGAAGTCTGTATCGCACTTGCAGGCGGCGCTGTTGCGCGGATTGCCGATGTTTTACCTGGAGAAGGAGATGGAAAAGGCCATCCGTGAGGAAAACTACGAGTATGCAGAGCTGATTAAGCGCGAAATGCAGGCTCGTAAGGAGAGAGGGGAAACAGACGACAGTCTGGAAGAAGAAGCTAACGAAAAGGAATAAGTCTATGCACGTGTTTTATGCACCGGATATTGCGCAGACCATGGAGCTGCCGGAGGAAGAGGCCGGACACTGTCTGCGGGTGTTGCGCCTGGGAGTGGGCGAGGAGATTACCCTGACCGACGGGAAAGGCTGCTTCTATCGGGCGGTCATTTCGGCTGCCACGCAGAAGCGCTGTGTGGTGAAGGTGGTGGAGAAAACGGAGCAGGAGCCTTTCTGGAAAGGGCATCTGCACCTGGCACTGGCACCTACCAAGAACATGGACCGCATGGAATGGCTGGCGGAAAAGGCCACGGAAATCGGTTTCGACGAGCTGACTTTCCTGAACTGCCGTTTTTCGGAACGGAAGGTCATCAAGACGGAACGGGTGGAGAAAATCGTGGTGTCGGCCGTAAAGCAGTCGCTCAAGGCGCGCAAGCCGGTGGTAAACGAGATGACGGATTTCCGCCGCTTCATGGAGCGGGAATTTACGGGGCAGAAGTTCATTGCGCACTGTTATGAGGGGGAAAAGCCCCTTCTGCGCGATGTGCTCCGCAAGGATGAGGATGCCGTGGTGCTGATTGGTCCGGAGGGGGACTTTAGTCCGGAGGAAGTGGCACTGGCGGCTGAAAAAGGTTTTCAGGCCGTGAGCCTGGGCAAGTCGCGTCTGCGTACGGAGACGGCGGCGCTGGTGGCCGTACACCTGATGAACCTGACACACGCGGAATGAAGGTGATGTGTAACTTTTAAATAAATGATTATGAAAAAGACATGGAAATGGATGGGAAGCCTGGCACTGGGTATGGCTTTCCTGTTGTCTGCCTGCGGGGAAGACAATGCGTACACCAATGCATTGCCGAAAGATGCGGCTGCTGTATTCTCGTTCGACCTGATGGATATGGCACAGAAGTGTGACCTGAGCGATCAGGCAAAGCAGTCGATGGGGCAGATGATGAAATCGAGCCTGAAGGGCAATGCGGATGCCCTGGTGGACAAGCTGATGGAGAATCCGGAGGAAAGCGGACTGAAACTGACCGACCGGGTGTATTTCTTTGGGGCTTCTCTGATGCAAATGGGCGGTGTGCTGGTGCGCATGGCCGACAAGGGAAAACTGGAAGATTTGATTGCAATGCTTCAGGAGCAGAAGGCGTGTGAGGCTCCTGCCGACGGCGACGGCTGCCGCTGGACCGTGGGTGGCGGCGGACTGATGGCCTGGACGGACGATGCGTTCATGATGCTGGCGGGCGACGGCGGTAACCCGAAGGACTTGCAGCATCAGGCTTCGATGTGGCTGCGCCAGAAGAAAGGGGAGGGCTATTCGGGCACTTCGGAATTCAAGAAATTAGAGGATGCCGACGAGGATGTGGCAATGGTGACTGCACTGGATGCCATGCCGAAGAGTTATTGGGGACCGATGACCATGGGACTGCCGGCTGACTTGAACCTGAATGATTTGAAACTGTTTACTACGCTCGACTTTGAAGAAGGAAAAGCCGTGGTGGAAGTGGAAGCGCTGCTGGGTGGCAAGTTCAAGGAGTTGCTGCAAAAGCAGGCGGAAGTGAGCGGGGAACTGGACGGTACGTACCTGAAGACGTTCCCGGCCAATACGGTGTGCTGGATGGCTGCCAACGTGAACGGTGAGAAGGCGTACGAACTGCTGCGCGAGAACCCGACGGTGCGTCAGGAGCTGGACAACTCGATGATGCCGCTCGACTTTGAGGCTATCTTCAAGGCGGTGAAGGGTGACGTGGCAGTGGCCATGCCGGAAATGTCGATGAAGCCGGGCTTCATCCTGTATGCCGACGTGACGAACAGTGACTTTATGCGCACGTTTGAAGACTTGAAACCGATGCTGGCCATGACAAACGGACAGATGCGTCTGGTAAACAAGGGCGAGAATGCTTATCAGTTTGTGGCTGCCAACGGTGCCATGCTGGGCATGGGTCGCGGACCGGTGTCTTTCTGGCTGGGCGTGAAAGATGACCGCTTCTACCTGACGAATCAGGAAGACCTGATTGGCCGTGAAGTGAAGGGGCTGTCGCTGAAAGACTGTGACTGGGCCAAAGACGTGAAGGACAAGCATTTCTACCTGAACGTAAACTTCCAGGCACTGGCTGCCGTGCTTCCGCAGGTGCCATACGTGAGCATGCTGGACTACCTGAGCGTGGAATCGGATGAACCGACCAAGGCGCGCATGGTGTTGCAGCTGAAGAACCGCAAGGAGAATGCGCTGAAGCAGCTGGTACAGATAGTTAATAATTAATAGTGAATAATGAATAATGAATAACGAAGAGCATTCACTCGTTTTTCATTGTTCATTATTAATTATTCATTGAATGAAATGAACACAATAGAATTACAGCAAACCCTGCCGGAGGTATTCGCCGGACGCGACGGAATCGTGTCCGACGTGTGGCACCGGCAGGTGGCTTTCCAGAAGGGAAAGATGTATCTGATTGAAGCGGCGTCGGGCACAGGCAAGTCGTCGCTTTGCAGTTTTATTTACGGGTACCGTACGGACTACCAGGGGATTATCACCTTCGACGGGGAGAATGTGCGGAAACTCACGGTGAAGCAGTGGACCGACATCCGCAAGCGTTCGCTGAGTATGCTGTTTCAGGAGCTCCGCCTGTTCGGGGAACTGACGGCATGGGAGAACGTGCAGCTGAAGAACGGGCTGACGGGCTTCTGCCGCAAGCAGCAGGTGAAGGACTGGTTTGAACAGCTGGGCATCGCCGACAAGTGGGACGTGAAAGTGGGCAAGATGTCGTACGGACAGCAGCAGCGCGTGGCTTTCGTGCGGATGCTGTGTCAGCCGGCCGACTTTTTCTTCCTGGATGAGCCGGTGAGCCACCTGGACGACGGCAACGGGCAGATTATGGCACGCATCCTGAAGGAGGAAGCGGCTCGCCAGGGAGCAGGAGTGATTGTGACGTCCATCGGCAAGCACCTGCCGCTGGAGTATGACAGGGTGCTGAGTTTGTAAGGGATTAAAACGAAGACGGATATGATCTGGAAATTATTGAGACAGCACATCAGTGTGGCGCAGCTGGCGGGATTCTTCCTGGCCAACCTGTGCGGTATGGTCATTGTGCTGCTGAGTATACAGTTTTATAAGGACGTGTTGCCGGTGTTTACGCAGGGCGACAGTTTCATGAAGAAGGACTACGTGATTGTGAGCAAGCAGGTGAGCACACTGGGCAGCCTGGTGGGCAAGGGAGGTACGTTCTCGCGTGCCGACATAGCCGACATGGAGTCGCAGCCGTTTGCCAAGCGGACGGGGGCGTTCACTCCGGCGCAGTTTCAGGTGTCGGCCGGCATGGGCATGGCGGGCATGCAGCTCTCTACGGCGATGTTCTTTGAGTCGGTGCCCGATGAGTTTGTCGACGTGCGGCTGGAAGGCTGGACGTATCGCGAGGGGCAGACCGAAATCCCTATCATCATTCCGCGCAACTACCTGAACCTGTATAACTTCGGCTTTGCACAGAGCCGTAACCTGCCGCAGCTCTCGGAGGGCGTGATGGGGATGATGACGCTGGACGTGCGGCTGAGCGGACGGGGACGGACGGAGCGCATGAAGGGACGTATCGTGGGTTTCTCCAACCGGCTGAACACGATTCTGGTGCCGCAGGCGTTTATGGACTGGGCCAACGCGACGCTGGGTGACGGCGGTGAGACGGCTCCCTCACGACTGATTGTGGAAGTGGACAATCCGGCGGACGACCGCATTGCGAAGTATTTCAAGCAGAAAGGCTATGAGACGGAAGGCGACAAGCTGGATGCGGGAAAGACGACGTGGTTCCTGAAGATGGTGGTGGGCATCGTGCTCACGGTGGGCCTGATTATCAGTGTGCTGTCGTTCTACCTGCTGATGCTGAGCATCTACCTGCTGTTGCAGAAAAACACGAAGAAGCTGGAGAACCTGCTGATGATAGGCTTCAGTCCGGCAGCGGTGGCGCGTCCGTATCAGGTGCTCACGGTGGTGCTGAACGCGGCAGTGGCAGCCATGGGCGTGCTGCTGGTGTGCGTGGCCCGGGGAGCGTATCTGGACATGCTGCAGCGGATGGTGCCCGATTTTCAGGGAGGCAGCCTGCTGCCGGCATTGCTGACGGCCGGGGGACTTTTCCTGCTGGTATCGGTGCTGAACGTGCTGGCCGTAAGGCGGAAGGTGGATTCCATTCGGGTGAAAAAATAGCATAGGCGCATATTAATTGTTATATTATCTGTAAAACCAAATGAAAATGAAGAAACTAAAGAATGTATGGCTCTTTTTGAGCTTTATCCTGATGGTGGCTGGAATGGCCAGCTGTAGCACGGAAGACCCGACGGGTGTGGAAGTGTCGAGAGAAGACATTATCGGTACGTGGAAGGTGACGGCGAATGACTGGACTAACTCGGAAGAAGAGTCGAACCGGAACGACCATGTGGGACAGACGCTCTCGGTAAGAAGTGACGGTACGGCTTCGTTCCGTGGCGAGTCGTTCAACTGGACGCTGAGCAAGGGAGTGCTGACACTGTCGGACAATCGTGGCCGCAACATACGGGTGGTGATTCTGTCGTATACGGAGGAGGAGATTCAAGCTTCGTATGACTGTACCTTTGAGTCGGAAATGTACACCGAGGAAGGCAACTATACCTTCAAGCGCGTGTAACGAGACATATTATTACAAGAAGAGCCACAGCAATGTGGCTTTTTTTTTGTAGGTGTGGCCGCACACATGTACAATATCTTGTAAATATTTGTTTAGATATCCCGCTTCTGTGTGAACAAGTGTAAAACCATTTGTCCGATATTTCTTGATTTATGTCTATTATTAGGGGAATCAGTCTAAAAAATGTTACATGGAGTTACATATATGAGAGTTTATTCAGTAAATTTGCGTTACAGAAATGGTCAAACTTTAAACAAATACCCGGGACGTTTGTTTAATAGGTAAGAACCATGGATGATTCATTCTTTTAAATTAAAATAATTGCTTATGTCAAAAATCGTTGGACACATTTCGCAGGTAATCGGTCCGGTGGTCGATGTGTACTTCAAGTTTGAAGAAGGACAAGACGTGGAACACGCCTTGCCGAAAATCCACGATGCCATGACGATTGCCCGTAACGACGGGCGTACGCTGGTGATTGAAGTGCAGCAGCATATCGGTGAAGACACGGTACGCTGCGTGGCCATGGACAGTACGGACGGGTTGAAGCGCGGAATGGAAGTCGTTCCTACAGGGCATCCGATTGCGATGCCTATCGGAAACCAGATCAAGGGCCGTGTGATGAATGTGGTAGGTGATACCATTGACGGTATGAAAGAACTGGACAAGACGGACGGATTTCCTATTCACCGTGAACCTCCGAAATTCGAAGATCTGGCTACTACCCAGGAAGTATTGTTTACCGGTATCAAGGTGATTGACCTGCTGGAACCTTACCTGAAGGGTGGTAAAATCGGTCTGTTTGGTGGGGCGGGTGTTGGAAAAACCGTGCTCATCAAAGAGTTAATCAATAACATTGCCAAGAAACACAATGGTTTCTCCGTGTTTGCAGGAGTGGGTGAGCGTACCCGTGAAGGTAACGACCTGCTGAGAGAAATGATTGAATCAGGCGTAATCCGCTACGGTGACGAATTCCTCAAGAGTATGGAGAAAGGAAACTGGGACCTTTCGAAGGTGGATTACAACGAAGTGGAAAAATCGCAGGTAGCCATGGTGTTCGGACAGATGAACGAGCCTCCCGGTGCCCGTCAGTCAGTAGCCTTGTCTGGTCTGACACTGGCCGAATCGTTCCGTGACCGCCAGACGGGTGACAACGGTCCGCGCGATATCCTGTTCTTTATCGACAACATCTTCCGTTTTACGCAGGCAGGTTCTGAGGTTTCAGCCTTGCTGGGACGTATGCCTTCGGCAGTAGGTTACCAGCCTACGCTGGCTACGGAAATGGGACAGATGCAGGAACGTATCACTTCTACGAAGAACGGCTCCATTACTTCCGTGCAGGCGGTGTACGTGCCGGCCGATGACTTGACCGACCCTGCTCCGGCTACTACCTTTACGCACCTGGATGCCACTACGGTGTTGAGCCGTAAGATTACTGAGCTGGGTATCTATCCGGCTGTAGACCCGCTGGATTCTACGTCGCGTATCCTCGACCCGCTGATTGTGGGCAAGGAGCACTACGAAACCGCTCAGCGCGTGAAACAGATTCTGCAGCGCAACAAGGAACTTCAGGATATTATCTCTATCTTAGGTATGGATGAACTTTCGGATGAAGACCGTCTGACGGTGAACCGTGCCCGCCGCGTGCAGCGATTCCTCTCGCAGCCGTTTGCCGTGGCCGAGCAGTTTACGGGCGTGCCGGGCGTGATGGTTTCCATAGAAGACACCATCAAGGGATTCAAGATGATTCTGGACGGCGAGGTAGACTATCTGCCTGAACAGGCTTTCCTGAACGTGGGTACCATTGAGGACGCCATAGAGAAGGGTAAGAAGCTGATGGAAGCGGCTAAGAGTTAATAATTAATAGTTAAAAGTTAAAAGCTGAAGGCGCTGAAAAGCCGGCGGCTAATAACGAATAATTGAATTATGAAAGAACTTCATCTGGTTATCGTTTCACCCGAAAAGCTGGTTTACGAAGGTAAAGTGAGCCAGGCTACCTTTCCGGGAAGCGCAGGAAAATTTCAGGTCATGGCCGACCATGCCCCGCTGATTTCCACGCTCTCGGCCGGGGAAGTGAAATACGTGGCCGGACAGGAAACGCAATCCCTGCAAATCAAGGGGGGATTCGTGGAAGTCAAGGAGAATCAGATTTCAGTCTGTGTGGAACTCTGAGAGGAGCGAAGCAGGCGATGAACCGAATATGTTTTTGGCGGCTTTCCGGATGAAAAACCGCACGATACTATGTTTTTGTTGACCGTTAAGAAGAAATTTATAAAAGAACTGACCGTGATTGGAGTTGTGCTGACGACGCTCGTCGCCGTGGTATATCATCTGTTCATTCCCGACAGGTATTTCCTGTGGTTTCCGGCCATTCCGATATTCTTCTATCTTTTCGGCCTGTTTTACATAGAAATGTTCGCGTTCAACTATCGCGTGGGGCTGGAACGGATTGCGATGACGTATCTGGTGTGCAAGGTACTGAAATTCATAATCAGTGCCATGCTGCTGATGTTCTACGGATTTGTGATAGGACATGAAGTGGTGGCGTTCATGCTGACCTTCATCTTCTTCTACTTTGCGTTTCTGATATTCGAAACCCGTTTTTTCCTTCTTTTTGAAGCGAAACTCAAACTAAGAAAAAAAGCTAATGATGAAAAAATTACGGTACATAGTCATAACGCTGTTACTGCTGATGGCGGTTCCGGCTGCGCTGACGAAGGCACAGGCCGCTGAGGGGGACATCGACGTGAACGAACTGGTGTTCGGACACATTGGCGATGCCTACCAGTGGCACATTGCGAAGTTTGGCGATACGGAGGTAAGCATTCCGCTGCCGGTAATCGTGAAAAGCAGTACGGGCTGGCATGTGTTCTCGTCTGCCCGGCTGGAGGAAGGTCCTTATGAGGGCCTGTACGTGGCCGAGGGCGGTGCCTACGACGGCAAGATTGTGGAACGCAATGCGGCCGGCGAGGAGGTGCGTCCGCTGGACATCTCCATCACGAAGAATGTGCTGGGCTTGTTTATCAACAGTGCGGTGCTGCTGGTCATCATGATGAGCTGCGTGCGCTGGTACAAGAAACATCCGCTGGAAGACGGGGCACCCAAGGGGGGCGTCGGCATGATTGAGGCCACGGTGCTTTCTATCTACAACGACGTGATTAAGGGCTGCATCGGCGAGAATTACCGCCGCTACGCACCTTATCTGCTTACGGCGTTCTTCTTCGTGCTGGTGAACAACCTGATGGGGCTGATTCCTATCTTCCCCGGAGGTGCCAACGTGACGGGTAACATCGCCATTACGCTGGTGCTGGCCTTGTGTACGTTCGTGCTGACCAACGTGTATGGTACGAAGGCTTACTGGAAGGAAATCTTCTGGCCCGACGTGCCTACGTGGCTGAAGGCGCCGATTCCTATGATGCCGTTGATTGAATTCTTCGGTATCTTTACCAAACCGTTTGCACTGATGATCCGTTTGTTTGCCAACATCATGGCAGGACATGCGGCCGTGCTCAGTCTGGTAGCCATTATTTTCATCACGGTGAAGTCGGGTCCGGTTATCAACGGCTCGATGACGGTGGTGTCGGTGGCATTCAGCATTTTCATGGATGCGCTGGAAATTCTGGTGGCATTCATCCAGGCATACGTCTTCACGATGCTGTCGGCCGTGTTTATCGGTCTGTCGCAGGTGAAGGAACATGCCGAAAAATAATTGATTCAAAAAAAATTAAAGTATAACCTTTTAAAACAAGAAAATTATGTTATTGTCAGTTTTATTGCAGGCAGCTGCAGGTGTAGGTATTAGTAAGTTGGGCGCCGCTATCGGTGCAGGTATTGCAGTTTTGGGTGCCGGTATCGGTATCGGTAAAATTGGTAGCTCGGCCATGGAAGGTATCGCACGCCAGCCGGAAGCTTCAGGCGACTTGCGTATGAACATGATTATCGCTGCTGCGCTGGTAGAAGGTGTGGCACTGATTGCTATCGTGGTTTGTTTGTTGACTTTGTTCTTGTAAAAAAATAAAACAATAAGTTATGGGATTATTAACTCCGGATCCGGGGCTGCTGTTCTGGATGGTCATCACCTTCGGAGTCGTGTTCTTCATCTTGGCGAAATACGGCTTCCCGGTGATTCTGAAGACGGTGGAGGACCGGAAAGCATACATTGACAATTCGCTCAAGGCGGCGCGCGAGGCCAACGAACAGCTGGCCAACGTGAAGGTGGAGGGAGAGAAATTCCTGGCACAGGCACGTGAAGAACAGCACCGCATTCTGAGTGAGGCTGCTGCTACGCGCGACCGCATCATCAAGGACGCTCAGGAGAAGGCCTTCGCCGAAGGCAACCGCCTGATGGAGGAGATGAAGAAGCAGATTGAAACGGAAAAGGAAAGTGCCATCCGTGACATCCGCCGCCAGGTAGCCGTGTTGTCAGTGGGCATCGCAGAGAAGATTATGCGCAACAAGCTGGCTGATGAAAAGGAACAGGCTGCGCTGATTGACCGTCTGCTGGATGAAATGATTGAAACTTCTAAAAAATAACGTGTCATGAATACAGGAGTCGTTTCAAGACGTTTCGCGAAGGCACTGCTGGCATACGCGAAGGGAGAAGGGCTGGAAGACAAGGTGTACAAAGAGGTGAAGACGCTGGCTGTACACTTTGCCGAGGTGCCCGCCCTGCGGCGTGCCGTGGAAAATCCGGTGCTGGAGAGAAGCAAGAAGCTGGAGCTGCTTTGCGAGGCTTCGGGTGGAAAGGACGTAAGCCAGGTGATGACGCGTTTTCTCAGCCTGGTGCTGGAAGACAGAAGGGAGAAGTTCTTGCAGTTCATGATGTGGTCGTATATCGACCTGTATCAGGAAGACAAGCATATCCTTTTTGGAAAGCTGACCACTGCCGTACATTCGCCCAGACTGGTGGAACATTTGCAGCGTCTGGCTGGTAAGGTGACCAACGGTGAGGTAATCCTGGAAGAGAAGGTGGACAAAAGCCTGATCGGAGGATACATCATCGAACTGGGTGGCTTCCGCCTGGACTCCAGTGTGGCGAACCAGTTGAAGCGCGTGAAACAGCAGTTTATCGCGAAAAACAGGAGAATAGTGTAAACAATGAATAATGAAGAATGAATAATGAAAAACGATTCCTATTATTTACTGTTCATTTTTAATTGTTCATTATTAATTATTAATTAAAAAGAATTATGCCAGAAAATACAATAAAACCCAGCGAAGTTTCAGAGGTGTTGCTCCAACAGTTGAAGGGGATTGACAACTCGCTGAAATTCGACGAAGTGGGTACCGTGCTTCAGGTGAGCGACGGTGTGGCCCGTATTTACGGTTTGCGTAATGCGGAAGCCAACGAGTTGCTGCAGTTTGAAAACGGTATCATGGGAACGGTGATGAATCTGGAGGAGGACAACGTGGGAGCGGTGCTTCTGGGTCCGACCGACCAGATTAAGGAGGGGATGATTGTGAAGCGTACCAAGCACATTGCTTCCATCAACGTGGGAGAATCGATGCTGGGACGTGTAATCGACCCTCTGGGTGTGCCCTTGGACGGGCGCGGCGAAATTGGCGGAGAGCTGTGCGAGATGCCGCTGGAGCGTAAGGCACCGGGGGTTATCTTCCGTCAGCCGGTAACGGAACCGCTGCAGACGGGACTGAAGGCCATCGATGCCATGATTCCTATCGGCCGCGGACAGCGTGAGTTGATTATCGGTGACCGTCAGACAGGTAAGACGGCCATTGCCATCGATACCATCATCAACCAGCGTGCCAACTACGAGGCAGGAAATCCGGTGTACTGTATCTACGTGGCCATCGGTCAGAAAGGTTCTACCGTGGCCAGCATCGTGAATGCGCTGCGTGAGAAGGGTGCGATGGACTATACCATCGTGGTGGCTGCTACGGCTTCCGACCCGGCTGCCATGCAGTATTTCGCTCCGTTTGCGGGAGCTGCCATCGGCGAGTACTTCCGTGACACCGGCCGTCATGCACTGGTGGTGTACGATGACTTGTCAAAACAGGCTGTGGCCTACCGTGAGGTATCACTGATTCTGCGTCGTCCGTCAGGACGTGAGGCTTATCCGGGTGATATCTTCTACCTGCACTCTCGTCTGTTGGAGCGTGCGGCGAAGATTATCAACCAGCAGGAAGTGGCCGAACAGATGAACGACCTGCCGCCCAGCCTGAAGGGCAAGGTAAAGGCCGGAGGTTCACTGACCGCCCTGCCGATTATCGAAACACAGGCCGGCGACGTGTCTGCCTACATCCCGACCAACGTGATTTCCATTACCGACGGTCAGATTTTCCTGGAAACTGACTTGTTCAACCAGGGATTCCGTCCGGCTATCAACGTGGGTATCTCCGTATCGCGTGTAGGTGGTAGCGCCCAGATAAAGAGTATGAAGAAAGTGGCCGGTACGCTGAAGATTGACCAGGCACAGTATCGTGAGCTGGAGGCCTTCTCGAAGTTCAGCAGCGACATGGACTCTGTGACTGCCATGGCCATCGACCGTGGACGTAAGAACAACCAGTTGCTGATTCAGCCGCAGTACTCACCGATGCCGGTAGGCGAACAGGTGGCCATTCTGTACTGTGGTACGCACGGACTGATGCGCGACATTCCTATTTCGAAGGTACGTGCCTTCCAGGATGCGTTCTTGACTTACCTGCGTGCCAACCATCAGAAGGATGTGCTCGACGTGCTGGCTTCCGGAAAGATTACCGACGAAATTACGTCGCTCATTGAAAAAGTGGCCGCAGACGCAGCCGGACAATTTAAAGCATAAATCCCATGGCATCACTGAAAGAAGTTAAAGGAAGAATCAACTCAATCCACGGCACGCTGAAGATTACTTCGGCGATGAAGATGGTGGCGTCTTCCAAGCTGCACAAGGCGCAGGAGGCCATTGAAAATATGCTTCCCTACGAACGCCGGTTGCACCGCATGCTCAGTAATTTCCTGGGCGCGGAGCTGAGCGTGGAATCGCCTTTTGCAGTGAAACGTGAAGTGAAGAAAGTGGCCGTGGTGGTGTTTGCCTCCAACAGCAGTCTGTGCGGCGGATTCAATGCCAATGTAATCCGTCACCTGAACGAGGTGGTGGCAGAGTATGAGCCGAAGGTGGGCCGTGAGAATATCCTGATTTATCCGGTGGGCCGTAAGGTGGCCGATGCGGTGAAGAAGATGGAGGGACTGACGGCGGCCGGCGATTATCAGCACATGAGCGGAAAACCGAACTATCAGGAGGCGGCTGACCTGGCTGCCGAGCTGATGACACGGTTTGCCAACGGTGAGATTCAGCAGGTGGAGCTGCTCTACAACCACTTTAAGTCAACCTCTTCGCAGGTATTGACGCGGGAAACTTACTTGCCGCTCGACCTGAGTGCCGGTCATGCGGACGAGAAGGGAGAGGAGCAGGAAGCCATGCAGGCCGATTACCTCATTGAGCCGTCGCCGGAACAGGTGATGGAGGAGTTGCTGCCCAAGGTGCTCCGCATGAAGATGTACACCGTGCTGCTTGACTCCACGGCTTCGGAACATGCCGCGCGCACCATGGCTATGCAGATTGCCACGGACAATGCAAACGACCTGATTCAGGAACTGACCTTGATTTACAACAAGAGCCGCCAGCAGGCGATTACCAACGAGTTGCTGGACATCGTGGGTGGTAGCATGAGCTGACCCCGCGGGCGGAACTCTTGTGTTCATTGCATAAAAAAACGTATCGCTGTCTCACGGCAGGATACGTTTTTTTTTTGAACGAATAAACTAAAAAATTAATTATCTTAAAAAAGAAAACATGAAATTCTTTGGTGATTTATTTCTATAACAAACTGATTTCGTGTTTTGTTCGCTTTATCTGTCGGTTTTTCTTATTGATTTTTTTAATAACTATAGAAGCATACTGCCGCACCGTCGAGCAGGCATTCCATTCGTCCTTCTCCCAGGCGGATATTGTCCATGTAGGAGTAGTCGCCTCGGCCGTAGTTCAGCCGGATGCTGGTGTAGAAAGCATCGTACCAGTCCCACGTGAAGGTGTAGGTATATTCTTCCCAACGTCCGTGAGCATCCTGAATACGGATAAAGTCTTCACCGGTTCCGTTGGTATAGAAGCGCAGCACCTGAAAGTGATGCAAGCCGTAGTCGTCGTACCAGTCGTCCTGCCAGTCGTAGCTGCAGAGATACGCTGTGCGTTCACGATATTCCAGGGTGTTGTTTCCCAGTTCCATTTCCACGTTACACGACGGGAAGGCGAGTGTCAGTGCGACCAGCATCGCCATATACATGAATTTTCTTACCCTTGTTCTCATAACTCTTTGTGTGTTTGTTTTCCTCTATGTGACAAAGGTATCCGGAAAAAATCATACAAACGAATGATTTTTCCTATTCCTGTGGGGGAATTTCCCTATCGGAGGTAGGGATTGGCGCATAAAAAAGCCCTGCAGCCGGTGGAAAAGTTTCCGGTGCAGGGCGCTATGGAGATGTATTATTGTGCCTGGTCAGGCTTTCTGAAGCAGGACAGCCAGCGCATCGCGCCAGTCTTCGCCGTTATGCGGGCAGTAGGTCTGGAAACCCAGTTCGCGTGCTGCCTTTACATTGCCGGCCCCGTCGTCAATGAAGAGCGATTCTGACGGAAGAATGTCGGCATCGGCTATCAGGAAGTCGAAAATCTGCCGGTCGGGCTTGGTCACTCCAATCTGGTAGGAGAGGTACAGCTTGTCAAAATAGTCGGTGAGCGGTTTCCCCTTTGACGAAAATGCCGGACTGCAGGCCCAGTCCATCACGTAAGGATTGGTGTTGCTCAGCACGAAGAGCTTGTAGCGTTTGCGCAGCTCCTTCAGGCAGTCGAGCAGGCGTTCGTCCAGACCGGTGAAATAGCCCAGCCATGCCTGGCGTGTCTCCTCCCAGCTGGGTGTGCGTCCGCCGCACAACTGTCCCAGTTTTTCCTGGAACTCATCGGGGGTAATTTTTCCTTCTTCCAATTCCTGGAAAATTCCCGTCTGGTGATATTTGTCCAGGCGCTGGTCGGCATCAGCCACTCCTAACTGGCGGAACGCTTCCACCGCCTGTTCGCGGCTGATAGGGGCGATGACCCCTCCGAAATCAAAAATCAGGTTTTTTATCATATATTGTTTTTATTTTCTCAGCATCAGGTTCTTGAACGGGGCAGGATAGGGAGTCTCGAATTCCATCCGTTCGCCCGTAAGCGGGTGGTAGAAGCACAGCTTGAAGGCATGGAGTGCCAGACGTCCGAGCGGGTCGGTTTCGCAGCCGTAACGTGCATCGCCCACCACCGGATGACCGAGCGACTGCATGTGTACGCGAATCTGGTTCTTGCGTCCCGTTTCCAGTTGCAGCTCCATGAGCGAATAGCCGTTGGCCCGCTTGATGGTGCGGTAGTGCGTGATGGAGAGCTTGCCTCCGTCGTCTACCGGCGAGGAGCTGACGTACAGCTTGCGGTCGGTGAGCCAGGAGCGTACGGTGCCCTGGTCTTTCTCCATGTCGCCCATGACGATGGACACGTAGCGGCGGTCGTACACGATGTCGTGCCAGTTGTCGCGGAGTGTGTGCTGCGTCTTTTCATCCTTGGCATACATCATGATGCCCGAGGTTTCGCGGTCCAGACGGTGTACCACGAAGATGCGGTTGTTGCGGTGCGTGCGCTTCACGTACTCATTCAGAATGTGCTGTGCGGTACGCTCCTTCTGGTGGTCGGTAGCCACGGACAGCAGTCCTTCCTTCTTCTCCACCACGATGAGATAGGCATCCTCGTAGAGAATCTTCAGCATGGGGTGGCGGAATTCGTGCTTGTTCTTTTCACGGCTCACCTGCACCTTCATGCCCGGCTTCAGGGGAAAGTTGTACTGCGTCTGGATGTTGTTGTCCACCAGCACCACGCGGTTGGCCAGCAAGGCTTTTACGCGCGTGCGGCTGATGCCGTCCATCTTCTTCATAAGGAACTCCATCAGTTCCGCCGGTTCATTGACCGGATAGATTGTATATTTGGCTGCGGCACGCGGGATAGGGCGTCGGCCGTTGTTGCCAGAGTTATTTCTTGCCACTTTGTTGCGTCAGTTAAAAGTTAGAAGATAGGGGAGAGTGTTTAGCGTCTTTCCAGTTGCACGACATTTTCCACGTGATGCGTGTGAGGGAACATGTCGACAGGCTGTACGGCAGTCACCTTGTACTTGCCGTCGAGCAACTGGAGGTCGCGTGCCTGTGTGGCCGGGTTGCAGCTCACGTAGACGATGCGTTTCGGCTCGGCAGCCAGAATCACGTCAATCACATCATTGTGCATACCTGCGCGGGGAGGGTCGGTGATGATGACATCCGGACGTCCGTGTTCCGCAATGAAGTCGTTGGTAAGGATGTCCTTCATGTCGCCCGCATAGAACAGGGTGTTGTCGATGCCGTTCAGGGCCGAGTTCACCTTGGCATCCTCGATGGCTTCGGGCACATATTCGATGCCCACCACCTTGCGTGCCTGGCGTGCCACGAAGTTGGCGATGGTACCTGTACCTGTGTAGAGGTCGTATACCAGCTCGTTGCCCGTAAGTCCGGCAAACTCGCGTGCTACCTTATATAAATTATAAGCCTGTTCAGAGTTCGTCTGATAGAACGATTTCGGTCCCACCTTGAAGCGCAGTCCCTCCATCTCCTCGAAGATGTGGTCGTTGCCCTTGAACACCTCCACGTCGAGGTCGCCGATGGTGTCGTTACACTTGTTGTTGATGACATACATCAGCGAAGTAATCTGCGGGAAGCTGTCGGCCATGAACTGCAGAATCTCTTCCATCTTGCGGCGGCCTTCGTCGTCGGTCACCTTGCACTGCAGCACCACCATCAGTTCGCCCGTAGACGAGGTACGGATCATGATGTTACGAAGAAGTCCTTCCTGCGTGCGCAAGTCGAAGAACGGGAAGTTGTGCGCGTAGGCATAGTCGCGTACGGCATTGCGGATCTGGTTGGAAATGTCGTCCTGCAACCAGCACTTGTCGATGGCCAGCACCTTGTCGAATGCCCCCGGAATATGGAATCCCACGGCATTCATCTGGTCGTACTTCACATCCTGCTTCACCTCCTCTTCCGTAAGCCAGCGCTTGTTGGAGAATGTAAACTCCAGCTTGTTACGGTAAAAGCGGGTCTTTTCCGAGCCTAAGATAGGACGGAATTCCGGCAGTTCCACCTTCCCGATGCGGGTGAGGTTGTCGAACACTTGTTTCTGCTTGTACTTGAGCTGTTCCTCGTAAGAAAGACATTGCCATTTGCATCCTCCGCACACTCCGAAGTGACTGCAGAACGGCTCCGTGCGCAGGGGTGATTTCTCATGGAACTTTACCGCCACCGCTTCGGCGTAATGGTTCTTCTTGCGCTTCACCTGTAAATCGACTACGTCGCCCGGCACTACATACGGGACAAATATTACCAACTCGTTCACTTTAGCCACGGCTTTTCCTTCTGCGGCTACGTCTGTTATCGTTACCTTCTCCAGTAAAGGCAGTTCTTTTTTCTTTCTTGCCACGTTCTTTTCAATAAAACCAATTTGGGAGCAAATTTATACATTTTTCCTGACATTCTTCCATGTTTTTCGAAGAAGTTCATTTTGCAAACTCTATGTTGCAAAATATGTCGAAAAATATCTTCACAAAATTTGGGATTCAATAAAATATATATAGATTTGCCAGCGGTTGACCAACGAAAAACATTATTGAACCTTATCAAATATAAGAAAACATGGAAAAGAAAAGAGTCTATACTTTTGGAAACGGACAAGCTGAAGGAAAAGCTGACATGAGAAATCTTCTGGGTGGCAAGGGCGCAAACCTGGCCGAGATGAACCTGATCGGGGTGCCTGTACCTCCCGGATTCACCATAACAACCGAAGTCTGCAACGAATATTTTGAAAAAGGAAAAGACGCAGTGGTTGCGCTGCTGAAAGACGATGTGGAAAAATCTATCAAGGGAGTAGAAACCCTGATGAAGTCGAAGTTCGGCGATGTGGAAAATCCGTTGCTCGTTTCCGTACGTTCGGGTGCCAGAGCGTCCATGCCGGGGATGATGGACACCATTCTGAACCTGGGTCTGAACGATGAAGTAGTAGAAGGACTGGCTCGCAAGACCAACAACCCTCGCTTTGCGTGGGACTCTTACCGCCGCTTCGTACAGATGTACGGCGACGTGGTGCTGGGCATGAAACCCGTGAACAAGGAAGACATCGACCCGTTTGAAGCCATCATTGAGGAAGTGAAGAAGGCTAAGGGCGTGCGTCTGGACAACGAACTCGACGTGGACGACCTGAAGACCCTGGTAGTCCGCTTCAAGGAAGCTGTGAAGAAACAGACCGGACAGGAATTCCCGTCATGTGCCTACGAACAGTTGTGGGGCGCCATCTGTGCCGTATTCGATTCATGGATGAACGAACGTGCCATCCTTTACCGTAAGATGGAAGGTATTCCGGCAGAGTGGGGAACAGCCGTGAACGTACAGGCCATGGTATTCGGTAACATGGGTGAGACTTCGGCTACGGGTGTATGCTTCTCACGTGACGCCGCTACCGGTGAAGACCTGTTCAACGGTGAATACCTGATCAATGCGCAGGGTGAAGACGTAGTAGCCGGTATCCGTACTCCGCAGCAGATTACCAAGATCGGTTCTCAGCGCTGGGCCGAACTGCAGGGTATCTCCGAAGCGGAACGTGTGGCCAAATATCCTTCTATGGAAGAAGCCATGCCGAAGATTTACAAGGAACTCGATGAACTCCAGACCAAACTGGAGAACCACTATCACGACATGCAGGACATGGAATTTACCGTGCAGGAAGGCAAGCTCTGGTTCCTCCAGACCCGTAACGGTAAGCGTACAGGTGCCGCTATGGTGCGCATCGCCATGGAAATGCTGCATCAGGGCATGATTGACGAAAAGACCGCTTTGATGCGCTGCGAACCTAATAAGCTGGACGAACTGCTGCATCCGGTATTCGACAAGGAAGAACTGTCACGTGCCCGCGTGCTGACACGTGGTTTGCCGGCTTCTCCGGGTGCTGCCTGCGGACGCATCGTCTTCTTCGCAGAAGATGCTGCTGAATGGCATAACAACGGTCATCGCGTGGTACTGGTACGTATTGAAACTTCTCCGGAAGACCTGGCTGGTATGCAGGCTGCCGAAGGTATCCTGACTGCCCGTGGAGGTATGACTTCACACGCAGCCGTAGTAGCCCGCGGAATGGGTAAGTGCTGTGTATCAGGTGCCGGAGCCATCAACGTAGACTACAAGGCTCGTACGGTAGAAATTGACGGAGTCGTACTGAAAGAAGGTGATTATATTTCTATCAACGGAACCAAGGGATATGTATATGCCGGAGAAATTCCGACTCAGCCGGCCAAACTGTCGGGTAACTTTGCCGAACTGATGGAACTCTGCGACAAATATGCCCGCCTGAAAGTCCGCACCAATGCTGACACGCCGCGCAACGCACAGGATGCCCGTGGCTTCGGTGCCGTAGGTATCGGTCTGTGCCGTACGGAACACATGTTCTTCGACGACGAAAAGATTGTAGCTATGCGTGAAATGATTCTGGCCAAGGACGTGGAAGGCCGCAAGAAAGCCCTCGACAAACTGTTGCCTTACCAGAAAGCCGACTTCAAGGAAATCTTCAAGACCATGGACGGACTGCCTGTCAACGTACGTCTGCTCGACCCACCGTTGCATGAATTCGTTCCGCACGATTTGAAAGGTCAGGAAGAAATGGCACAGGCCATGGGTGTGACCGTAGAATATATCCGCCAGCGCGTGGAAAGTCTGTGCGAACACAACCCGATGCTGGGTCACCGTGGTTGCCGTCTGGGAAATACGTATCCGGAAATCACTGAAATGCAGACTCGCGCCATCCTGGGTGCTGCCTGCGAACTGAAGAAGGAAGGTTACGACCCGCATCCTGAAATCATGGTGCCGCTGATTGGTATCCTGTATGAATTCGAAGCACAGGAAAAGGTGATCCGTGAAACTGCTGCCAAACTGTTCAAGGAAGAAGGCGTGGAAATCCCGTTCAAGGTGGGAACCATGATTGAAGTGCCGCGTGCTGCCCTGACTGCCGACCGCATCGCTTCACATGCCGAATACTTCTCATTCGGTACAAACGACCTGACTCAGATGACCTTCGGTTACTCTCGTGACGATATCGCTTCCTTCTTGCCGGTTTACCTGGAAAAGAAGATCCTGAAGGTAGACCCGTTCCAGGTACTCGACCAGAATGGTGTGGGCCAGCTTATCAAGATGGCGGTAGCCAAAGGCCGTTCCGTACGTCCGGAACTGAAATGCGGTATCTGCGGTGAACACGGCGGTGAACCGATGTCCGTGAAGTTCTGCCACAAGGTAGGTCTGGATTACGTGAGCTGCTCACCGTTCCGCGTGCCTATCGCAAGACTGGCTGCGGCGCAGGCTGTGATTGAAGAAAGTTTGTAAGCAATATAGGATAATATTGGATTTAGGCTGTAACGAACTGTTTATCAGGTGTTACAGCCTAAGTTGTTTTTAGGCGCTTCGTGCATTTTTCCGCAAAAAATGAGTCAAATAAACGGTACTTGCATACACCACGCATACACTTTTGAACAGTGGCGCATACACCAACGCATACACCATTTAATAACTTATAAATCAATCTGATATGGCAACATTTAAAGTAGTCGTAAGAAAAAAGAGAGCTGACGGATTTTATCCAGTGTACATTCGTGTTGTCCACCGTTCAAGAATGGGTTATATTAAAACCGATAAACTCATTACGGACAAGCAAATCACCAAGAATGGCGAAATCAAGGATATTGTGGTCAACGAATATTGTTCACGAGAAATCCTACGTTATAGCGATATGATAAACCGTAAGGATGTCTCAAATTATTCTGTTGCTTCACGTCGGATACAGCCCTTGAGAAACTGGTTTATCTTGCATACCGTAATATACGGAAGAAGTGGACTATGTCACTTGCCAATTGGGCTACAATCTCACAGCAACTGGCCATAAAGTTTGGAGGACGATTTAAATTATTGTAATTTTACGCTTGTCGGGACGGATGCTCCCGCCCCTTGGCGCTGGCCGTTCCCCGACCAATGAGTTTTCTAATAGGAAATAATGCGTGACACAGTTTATTTTACGCAACCTTTTAAGATTAAATAAATTTTAATCAAATCAGTATAGGTTTCCTTTATAGAGAGAAGGGCGTCCACCATAATGACTGATACATAATAAGTTTACCTCTCCGTCCCAGTCCGACTCCGTACTGAAGAATCCTAAAGAATCCGGTTCTGATATTACTGTGGCATGATTTATATGCTGACCTATATAAGGAACCTGAGAAACAGACGGTTGTATTTGTATTTCAATACTACAATCATACTTTTCCTCCAGAAGTTCTTTATTTCTTTTTCCCGTTTTTTCGTTAATATCATCAACCTTACTCATCAATAAATCTTCAATTGTACTATGTATTTCCATATGATTTCTAAACCATTCTTTTACTTCCTCATGAAAGCAAACCTCAAGGTCATCAAATGATACGACTTTCAATTTATATTTTGCTTTAGGGACATTAAGTACCATATCAGAAGGAACTTCGCCCATGATATTACATTCGTCAATGATGGATTTTAGAATATCTATTGTTGAAATCTCAAGTGTATCAACCAGTTTCAGGACTTCATTTTTCATTGATATATCACGAAGATTATCATCTATCACATCATTTATTGCACGGGTTGACAAATTGGTAAACTCTTTGATATAACGTATTCTTCCGGGTCTACCCAAAAGATTTTCATCTACTGACAACCTGTTTGTTGTAAGAATGTATAACTTACGCTTGCTATTATATACCCCATCTATCATTTTTAACAGAACCTCCCTGTCTTCATTGAAAGTTTTTTCGGCTTCGTCTATAAATATTACACACTCAAAATTAAGGGACTGTATAAATTCTAATATACCTTCCTGAGGTTTGGAAATGATAACAACGGGCAAACCTATACGGTTGCTCAGAATCTTTGCTGCAATAGTTTTTCCAGTTCCTTTCAATCCATTGAATATAACTCCAAGATTTTTGTTGCTTTCCTTAAAAATATCGGAAGTCCATGTCTTTATAATTCGATTCATTATTTCATCACAATCCAAATCATAGATTTTGAAATCAAAGACAAAAGAATCATCTATTTTTTCCAATCCCAATCTCTTTAAACGTGAATCTTCATAAATTCTGAAAATACCTTCACCGGGGCTGGAATACAATGTTGCCGAACCAGGAATAGGATAATATATTCCACCCTCATTAATCCATTTTTGCTTCTCTGCCATAATAATAGAATCCAAATTGTTGTTTGAATTGTTTTCACTGAAGAAATCATTCCTGTGTATAATATAAACTTCTAAGTCAGCAATCTCTCCATAACCAGTAATACCACGCTGTCTTTCGATACCTTTATAAGTAAAACCATTCTTGATAGCTACTCTACGGGAAGAGTCATTACGAGGAAAAACTGTGATAATCAAAGAGGAAGCTTGTTCTTTTTTAAACAGATATTCCTTCATAGCATCAACTGCTTCTGTCATATAACCTCTTCCACGGAATTCCTCATTCATAAAGTAACACAGTTCATAATCATTATCCACAAGTGAAGAAGAGGCTCTAGTCATTATACTGTACTCTATCATACCAATAACATTAGATGGTGTTTCCTTGAGTGCAATAACAAACATATTATGATTTTCAATGCCTCTACGAATTTTACCTTCTGCCTCACTAGGATTGCTCATTGGACGAAAACCTGTATTTATTGCTGTGTGTTCATCACTCATCATAAGAAAGATATCATTTATATCTTCTTTTTCGGGTATCCTTACGAGCAATCTTTCTGTCAATATTCTGCTTTTTTCCATAATACAATTTTTATATGCAAACATAAAATAAAGGCTATGCCAATATAGAGCATAGCCTGAAGAGAAATATTCTTTCTAAAAGGAATTATACCACAAAAAGCACTGAAATTGTATATTATAGATGAAAATATTGTTAAGTATTACTAAATCCATCAAGAATAGTTTTCATTACAGAAATATCAGAACATATATTTTCTACTATAGAATTTAGATTTTCTTCTAAATTTATCATATTTTCCAAAGTTTCATCATTGAGATTCTTAAAATCCAATTTTGGACATAAATCTTTATATAACAGATACCAGCCTTTATCATCTCTAACGTAATTTATACAGTACTTTTTAAATTTTTCCACCAAGTCACGATATTCTGAATAATCTGAAATCGGTTTAAGACTATTGCAGTTTTCCTTTCTGGCTAAGAATCCACATTTTACAGGAGTATGCATCCTCACTGCATATAATATAGCAGAGTCTTTATAATCCCCCACTTTAAATTCAAACCCATAATGATTTTCTCTATTATTTCTATAATAACTTTCTATTTTGTCATCCGAAGCAATAATATAATTGCTATTATGGGGAGCTGGAATAACTTTATAACCTTTATCTCCCATTTTTTCTCTAAGACTATACCAGAACTTTTTCTGTAAAGCAATCTCACTAAGTTCTATCGCTTTTTTCATTGTGGTAAGATTTCTAATATACTCAGGATTTTCACATATGAATTGCTCCAATTCTTTTTTCATTTCACTATTCATTGTCTGATTGGTAAGATATTTTACTAAGTTAATATAATGATTTATAGCCTCACGTATCATAGGCTTGTCAAGTACCTCAATCATACATCTCTCAAGCCATGACAATATGTCTTTTTCATACGACAAAGTATGATAGTTTTTACCTAACTCTAACTTTTCATTATACTTGTCATTAGCGGTTGTCTTGTCTTCATCTTGAACATCACCGAATAATGAAAGGTATATCAACTTGTAGTCAACATTCAGGCTTTGAGCAAAATTATAGTAACGTCTTATCTGGTTATCCTGATCAGAAGCATAAATTTTATTCTCAATGATTATAAATTTCTTTGAAGAAGAATCTTTTATCAGTATATCAATACGACCGCCTGTATCTTCCGTAACATTTCCTATATGCCTCTCACGCTCAACTGTAGCATTCAATGAGTCGAATCCAAAACCCTTAAAAACATCTAATTCCAGAAATCTCTTTAGAAATATATCCCCCATCCAGTGTCTGCCTTTAGGATTAAGAAGGTCAGCAATGAAAGCCGAATGTACACTTGTTTCATTTGATGTCATATCTATTACCTGAAATATATTGTAATACTCACCAGAAGCAAGTTCTTGCTCACGATATTTATTAGATATTCTACAGACTTCCGTCAACCAATTTCCCATGATTATTCTTTTTATAAGTGGTATAAGAGTATTCTTTATAACAGTTTCATCCAGCCTGTGCTCTCCATCAAACCAGATAGCATTACCATAATAAGATGTATATTCATTATATCCGTGCACCAATGTATCCCTTTTACCAAACAAGGCATAGGTATATTTTCTGTCAAAATCCGAAATATTCTCAAATTGACTGGATTCCAACTGCTGATTTGAATCACACAGCTCTGAAGTAATTTCAAAATGAGTTTCTCCATCTCGGCGTGGATTTAGAAACTCTTGTCGTCCAATTATAGTACGCATAAACTCGGAAACATAAAAGGCAGGATTGATCAATATCTTTTTATATCCCTTTAGTAATTGAGCAAACATTCCCCCCATGGAGGTACCGACAATAAATTCTGGATTTTTCTGTTTACATATGCCTTTCAACATCTCGTATGCTTCCTGTGGATTCACAGGTAGGTCTGGAGATAGTATCTCATATTCCGGTAAAAGTCTACGTAAAGTATATGCTGTTTCAGACATACCGGAAGATGATAATCCATGTATGTATAAAAGTTTCTTCCTGGGTAAATACATTGATATTTCAATTGTCTCATGGTTTAATATCAGGTTCGTAATATCATATCCAGTTTCTTGAAAAGACACATATTTTATTAAACCTTCTATTCGTTCACCCTTACAATCATATTCATATTGCTTAAAATACTCACCACGATGAATACACGCTAGCTTAACATCATACAAATCAGTCTTAGAGAGTTCTCTAAAGTTGTTAGTACTCAAATCATAGTTCTCTTCTGTCCATAATCCTCTATTAAGTTGGCTCAAGGCTATTACTGAAATATCCAAATCTTTTGCCATTTTTTTCAAGCCATTCAAGATAGAGTGCATTTCTCCATATCGGTCAGTCATAGAATATTCTTCTCTCATCAACTGAATATAGTCCACAATAACATAATCTGGGAAATTACCTTCAATCTGCTTGCGTATATGGCTCAAATTAATAATTTCTGCATCATCTATGTCAATTTTGTGTTTTACTTCATTATATCCGCTTTTACCTGTTTGGAGTTTAATTCTTCTTACGAGTTCCTCTTCATCTATTTCACAAGAGAAATAAAAGCACTTTTTGTTTTGTCTGGCAAGACTTATTGCCAAAGAGATGGCAAAAGTGGTTTTCCCCATAGCAGGACAACCACCTACTAATGTAAGCTTTCCTTTTGGAAAATTATTCTTGATAAAACTTTCAGTAAGCATAATCTATTTTTTTGACGTTTTAGCCAATTATACTCATCCAAGTCAACAAATTTCATTTTTCTGAAACTTTTTTCAAATTTTCATTCACAGTTATTTGATTTATCATCAAAAATCATGTCTATATCATTAATAATATCTTTGGCAATGCTTTCTATCGTCTCATCCATTTTACTTAAACGACATGCACTGTTACGGTCATTCAGATCTCTGAAATTGACCCATGGTTCTGTATATTTCCAGAATAGCCAATTACTGCTAGAGTGATATATGTCTGGAGAATTGTTTATCAATTCTTTTATTCTGGTTATAATATCTTTAAATTCTTGGTTATCGATTACTTGCACTTCTTTTATAGGTATTATCCTATTATTGCTATCTCTAATAAGAACCCCACAATAAGTACGCCAGTCAACCTGGACACTATACATCAGTCGATAGTCACCGATTTTATTAAATTCAAATTCTATTGACTGATATTTGCAACTACAACTTTCATGGTATTTACGTACATAATTCTTATCTAAAGCATATTTATAGCCATCGAATGATTCTTTTACGACATGATATTTATTTTCAATAGCTTTTTCCAACTTTGTCCAGAAATCAGTAAATAGACCAATTTCTACTTCTTTAATTGCATCTTTATATTTAGGCAAGTAGCAAATATACTTTGGATTTTCTTTAATAAGTTCTATCAGTTCATTCTTTTCGTTTTCCATCTGGTGTGTCAATATTTTAATCAAGTTTCTATAATGCGTTATTCCTTCGCGTATCAGAGGTTTGTCTATTGCTTTACTTCTGCATTCCTCCAGCCAACTCAAAATAAATTCCGAATATGATATTGTAAAGAAATCTTCACCTTCTTTTATTTGGTTATTGCCTGTTGTTTTTTCTATATCATTTACTTCACCATACAACGACAAGTATAGCAAGAGCTTATTTACCCCTGTAATAGATTCCAGGTGGTTATGATAGCGTAGAAGCTGGTTTTCCTGATCGGTTGCATATATTTTATTCTCAATAGCTATATGATGATTCTTGTCTGATATATAAATGTCAATCCTGCCTCCTGCATCTTTATTTTCACTTATGGTACCAATATATTTCTCACATTCAACATTTGGGCTACTAAGGTCGAAATCTTTATACAGCTTAAACTGTTGATTTAATTTATTAATAAACAGTTTTAGAAATATATCACCCATCTGATGAAGTCCTTCCGGATTAAGCAAGTCTGCTATCATTGCAGAATGTATCCTCGTTTCATCACTTGTCATATTTATTACTTGAAAAAGATTGTAGTTATCTCCTTTTTCTTTTCGTATCTGCTCATATTTTTCTATAAGCAAATGTATTTCATTGAACAACTGTATTAACTTATTCATTTTTTTTATAGTTTTTATATCTGTAGTCTATCCATTCACCTTCTGAATATATTGTCCTATCCAACAATAATGATAAGACCCGGGAATCAACATATGATAGATTATATTCATTGCTAATCAATATATTATCAAAGTTACCAATATATTTATGAAGAATATCAGGATGCTCTTTGAATAGAAAATATGTTTTAATTGCAAGGTCATCGTAGTCAACTATGTTCCTTTTCTTGCAGAAATTCCAATAAGAAGCATAAATATCTGACATCCTTTCAAGACTTTCATTACGCCATCTTGCCAAGTCATCTACATTTCCATTATCATCAGGCAGGATTAAATTCTTCTTTGCATAACTGATTTCTTCTTTAACAATACCTAATTTATATATTTTCTTATCAAGCTGCAAAGACCTGATGATATTTCTTAAAATAAATTTACTATCATGAAAATCAATTGTTTTATTTAAAAGTAAGATTTCTTCTTTAAAAATCCTTATATAAAAATTATAGAAAGTCTGTATCCATAATGATTGTCTGTTCTCTTCACCTATACATAAAGCAATCCTTGATTGTAATTCACAAGCATGTTTACAAGTATCTGTAAGAATCAGAATGGAATCAAGATGACTACTTTGATACATTAAATGAACTATTCGACTTATTATTTCATTGAAAATATCATCATCTTCTTTATTTAGGATATACTGCCTGCCATCTATTTTAGATGTAACCGTATAAAAGTCTTCATTTATTTCCTTTAAATTTGACATCATAGTTCTTTTACATTTAATAATGTCATTATTACTCAGATAAACATCTCATGTCTTTTCTATAAACAATAATTAACAATATTAATATTTATACAGAATTAAAGATATGTAATATTTAAATACATAGTTTCGGTGATTAAAGGATTCTTAGTTGTAACTACTTATGTTGTATATATCTGATATTCAAATATTATTCATCCTAAGTACTTTAGTTTTACTAACTAAAGTAATAATACTGTTGTGCATTTCTTATCTATAAACCAAGGTTAATACATTTGCCACAAAATCAATCAATACTTGAAATGATACAGACTCCGGTTATAGTGACATTTGCCAATCAGAAGGGAGGCGTTGGAAAGACTACACTTTGCGTCACTTTTGCTAACTATCTGGTGACAAAGGGTGTGAGAGTTGTGGTAATAGACTGCGACTTCCAGCACTCCATTATGAAGTGCCGAAAGGCTGACATCAGGAAATACGGTGAGCAGGAAATGCCATACGAGGTATGGGCATACGAAGCCAACGACAAAGCGATGATGACTTCCCTTATGGAGAAACTGCACAACGATCCAGAAATAGACATTGTACTTATGGATTCACCCGGCAGTCTGAAAGCGGAAGGACTGATACCCATGTTCGTCAACTCGGATATCATTATTGTTCCATTTCATTATGACCTGGTAACCGTTCCGTCCACTGCCAGCTTCCTCATGTTTGTTGACCGGCTGAAAAAGGCTGTCGGTGAAAGGATGAAGGCAAGACTCTTCATTATTCCAAATCTGAATGACGGAAGAATCGGCAAGCGTTCCGAACTGCTTATCTGGGACAATGCAAGGGATACCTTCTCCAACTATGGATATGTCACTGCGAAGATTCCCAAACGTGCGGATATGGAACGGTTCAGCACCATGGCGGCACTTGATATGCAGGCCGCTATCGTTACACCGGTCTTTGATAAGGTCTATCAGAGTATCTTCGATACACTTCAACCGATAAGGGAAAAAGAACTCAAAGGCATACAGCTGACGGAAAATCTGAATCCCAAGCTTAAGAAGAAAAAGAAGGCACAGCCGTCTGACGAAGCTTCACAGGACAGTAACGAAAATCAGAATAAAGAACCAGAATAATCAGTAAACTTCAATAACCATAGCACTATGAGTAAGGATATACCGGAAATAGATGACCTGACAAGAGGCATCAATGATTCAGAACTTATATTGACGCAAGATACCGTAGGAACACAGGTTGAGCAAAGAGAAAATAATAACGAAGCACAGGAAAAGGATACTGCTGTTTCCCTTTCGGATACAGGATGCTGGGATGACTTCATGGAATTCCTGCAATCGGACGGTTCGGGAACAGACAAAACAGAAAGGCTTGTCTGCAAACTCGACCGTGACCTTGCGGATTCACTGGACGACTGCGATATACATGGCAGATGCCGCTCTGACCTCGTGAATGCCATTGTAAGGGCATTCTTCAAGTCATACCTGCCACGTCTGGCAGAATACAGAAGGGAAAAGAAATCTTTGTTTAACAGTTATAATCTGTAGGATATGAAAAAGACTGACTGGACCGACAGGATGCTTGCCGCTCTTGTCGAGCTGTATCCGGTAGAGACCACGGCCTATACAGCTGCCGTTCTCAATCTGAGCGAATCGACCGTCAAGCTGAAAGCCCGTGAGCTTGGACTTGTTAAAATGGCCAAATCCAGATGGATGGAGCGTGCCGACTATATCAGAAACCACTTTCAGGAGTGTTCCTTCTCTGAGATAGGGAAAGCTCTCGGCATTACCCGGATGAGTGTCGGACGCATAGCCGCTGCACTCGGACTGAAACGCAGCAGTGAAGAGAAACACCTGATTTCCTCACGTATCCGTACCCAGATGGTAAAGAGGGAAAGACGGCGTATCGTCTTCGGACTGGAACCGGTAACGGGTATCCGTGTCATTTCAAACAGGGCGAAGGTAAGGGTGCGCTCAAACATGAAGTCAAACGGATACATCATCAGTGAGGAACACAACGTGATTTATTATACCGGCACTACGGAACGCAGGGAACGTCTGGAAAGCCGGGGTATCAGACTGGGACTGCATATTCTTCCGTTTCCGGAAAACAGCTCCGCTATTTCATCCAACATCATATTACAACAGCCATGCAGTACGGACAGATAGTATTCCTTCTCTTCGTGGCAATGGTATTCTACTATGCGGCAATGATTTTCATGGACTTCCAAAGGGCAAAGGCCGCACAGAATGCCGAGCAGGACAGCCATAAAGAAGAGGACATAGACATATCGGAAGAGGCACGAAGCTTCAGACCGATAAGAATAAACCGGGATGAATCTGAATCCAAAGAACAAAGTTCAGAACAGAGTAATACGGAAAATCCCGAATCAAATAATGAAAGCAATAATTCTGACGGTACAGAGAAATCTGCATCCAAATCAGAATCTTCCAGACACGTTTACCGGGAGGCCATCATGACTGACGGCATTCTGGTTGAGAATATCATTCAGGAAATAAACCGGCTGGCAGAGACCGGTACCAGTGACCTCGGTGCCGTTATCTTCAGCTGTGAGAATGCCTGATATTATATACCGTTCCTTTAGTGACATCTGTTTCTTTGGCGATGAAATCATTTAATATTATTCAGAAATGCAGATAATAAAGAAAAGTGCCCGGAATCTTACGGAGCGTTTCATCGGTTCAAGTTTTGGACAGAAGTGTGTGATGGCGGCCATTGCACTTATTATTTCTACATCAAATGTAATGGCAGGAAGCAAGGGTGCAGCAGGTTTTACCAAGGCCACTCAGGAAGTCAGTTCCTACCAGACTCCGGTATCGAACCTGATGAAGGCCATTGCTGCCGTTATCGTTCTGGTCGGTGCCTTCAACGTCTACTTCAAGATGCAGAACGGAGACCAGGACGTGAAAAAGACCATCATGCTTACCATCGGAGGCTGTATCGCATTCATCGCACTTTCGGAAGCTCTTCCGCTGTTCTTCCAGTAATCCTATCCCGGCATGACAATGAATCAGGAAGGATACCCTGTGTTCAAGGGATTGCAGAAGCCGCTGGAGTTTATGGGCATACGCGGCCGTTTCCTCACTCTGGCAGCGGCAGCCATAGGCGTATCATTCGTAGGCTTCATCGGTTTCTCTATCGCCTTGGGAAAGATTGCAGGGTTCATAGCCATGATGGTCATGGCACTGGTGGGACTGATAACCATCTACATCAAGCAGCGTGGAGGACTCCACAACAAGAAAAGGGCAAGAGGTATCTATATCTACAGAAGCCTGAGAAAAGAACAGTAAATCACTTTATACAGTATGGCACATAAAAAGAAAAGAATTTTTGACGGACTCTATGCGCAGCTGGAGGAGACGGACGGCAATGTCGTGCTGTTCTCGGCCAGAGGCGAGCCGTCCGTTATCTTTGAGATAACCAATCCGGTCCAGCAGCTCTGTACGGATGCGCAGCAGTACATGCTGTTTCATGACGTGCTGTCCAATATCCTTCAGACTATCGGTGAGGGATATGCACTGCAGAAGCAGGATATTCTGTGCAGACAGGCATATCACCATGACGTGCCGGACGATGCGGAGTTCCTGACAAGGAGTTATTTCAGATACTTCGAGGGAAGGGAGTTCACAGAGATAAGGACTTTTCTTATCCTCACCCAGGAGGCCCAGAGAAGCCAGTTCATCCAGTATGACCCGAAGAGATGGCTCGACTTCCATTCCAAGGTATCAAAGACGGATGATATTCTGACGGAGAAGCATATCCGGCACAGAAAGCTCGGCAAGGAGGAAGTCAGCGAGTACTGCCACCGTTTCATGGCATTCCAGTTCCGGCACGGACCCTTCTCGATGACCAACTTCAAGGCTTCGGACGAATATCTCAGGACAGGTGACCGGATTATCCGTTCCTATCCGCTGGTGGATATTGACGAGATAAACCTACCTTCCATGGTAAAGCCGTACACGCAGATGAACATCAACGGCTACGGTATCGCAACCGACATGCTTTCTTTCCTTACCGGCGTCCCCTACTCGGACTGTGTGGTGTTCAACCAGGTCATTCAGATACCGGGACAGAGGAAGCTGTTGCGCAAGCTCCAGGCCAAGGCGAAGCGTCACGGTTCCATGCCGGACCCGAGCAACCGTATTGCCAGGGCTGACATTGAGGAAGTGCTGGACAGGCTGGCCGTTGACAGTACCATGCTTGTGTACTGCAACTTCAACATTCTGGTGAGCTGTCCGCCTGACAAGGTTACTCCGGTAACTTCCTTTCTGGAGACCAAACTGTACGAGTGCGGCATCATGCCGTCAAGAACAGCCTACAACCAGCTGGAGCTTTTCATGGACTGTTTTCCCGGTAACGGCTATGCATTCAACCCGGACTATGACCTGTTCCTGACACTTTCGGATGCTGCCCTGTGCTTTTTCTTCAAGGAGCATCTGAAGGAGTCTGAGGATACACCGCTGACCACATACTACACCGACCGTCAGGGACTGCCTGTATGTATCGACATTACAGGCAAGGAAGGCAAGAAGAAAATGACGGACAATGCCAACTTCTTCTGTATCGGTCCTTCCGGTTCCGGCAAGTCCTTCCACATGAACAGTGTGGTACGCCAGCTGCTGGAACAGAATACGGATGTGGTCATGGTGGATACGGGTGATTCATACGAAGGAATATGCGGATATTACAAGGGTACATACATAGCCTACTCGAAGGAGAAGCCCATTTCCATGAATCCGTTCAAGGTCACGAAGGAGGAATATGAACTTAACTTCGGTGAAAAGAAGAACTTCCTCAAATCGCTGATATTCCTGATATTCAAGGGCAACGCATTTCCAACAAAGATTGAGGACATGCTGATAAACCAGACCATTGTGGAATATTACGAGGCCTATTTCAATCCGTTTGAAAAGTTCAGCGACAGTGAGCGTGAGGCACTGAGGCAGAAACTGCTGGTCGCCGCCAAGATGGAGGATGACTATGAACAGTACACGCACAGCATGGAGGACATCGACAGGCAGATAAATACGGAAGAGGTTCAGGAGAAGGCTGAAAGCCGTGCCCTGCTGCTGCCTTCCGAAGTACGCCGTCTGAAGCTTATCCGACAGTGCCGTTCACTGACAGCTCTGATAAATGATGAAGCGGCTACAGAATCGGAAAAGGAACGTGCACTTGCCATCATAGAAAAATATAAAAGGGAACTTTATAACAATTCCATGCTGATTAAGATAGACAGGCAGATTGACCATATGGAGGAACAGAAGCGCAGGCTGAAGGTTCAGGAACTCTCGTTCAACTCCTATTATGAGTTTGCCCTGGAGCGCATACCGCAAATTACACAGCTGGAGAAAATCAGTTTCAATATACATGACTTTGCAGCCATACTGAAACAGTTCTACCGTGGCGGCGAGCTGGAGATGACGCTGAACTCCGACCTGGACATTAACCTGTTTGACGAGCGTTTCATTGTGTTCGAAATAGATAAAATAAAGGATGATCCGGTGCTTTTTCCGATTGTGGTGCTGATTATCATGGATGTGTTCCTGCAGAAGATGCGTATCAAGAAGGGACGGAAGGCTCTTATCATCGAAGAGGCATGGAAGGCAATCGCTTCACCTACCATGGCAGAATATATAAAATATTTGTATAAGACCGTCCGGAAGTTCCACGGAATAGCCGGTGTGGTCACACAGGAGCTTAATGACGTGATTGATTCCCCTATTGTAAAGGAGGCCATCATCAACAACTCGGATGTGAAGATTCTGCTTGACCAGACCAAGTTCAAGGACAGGTATGAGGATATTGCAGCCATTCTGGGACTCACTGACATACAGCGTCAGCAGATATTCACCATCAATGCACTGAACAACCATGAGGGAAGAAGCTACTTCAAGGAGGTGTGGATTTGCCGGGGACAGCACTCGGATGTGTACGGTGTGGAGGAAGCACCTGAATGTTACTGGGCATACACTACAGAACGTACCGAGAAGGAGGCACTGAAGATTTATCTTGCCTGGTACGGTACGCTGCAGGAGGCCATCACCCGTATCGAGGAAGACCGCAAGGCGGATGGAGGACTTCTGTATCTGGAGTTTGCAAGAAAAGTCAACCAACATCAAAAAGTTATGTCACTATGGTAAGAACAGTATTAAGAATCATATCGGTTATAATGGTTTCTGCATTTGTCTGTATTAATGCACATGCTGCCTGGAGAATCGTATTCGACCGCAACTGCCTGAAGATTGTCCTGGCCAATACCGCTTCACAGAAGCTTATCGAGGAACAGCATAACCAGCGTGTAGATACCATCGCTGCCAAGAAACAGAAGGTGGAACTCTATACGGTAAGCATGGCTACCATGAAGGAACTATACAAGCTGAGTATGGAGAACATATTCGGTTTCGGGACTGAAAGTCTTTATTATAAGGAAATAGGCCTGTGCGCTCTGGATATTCTGCGAAATGTTCCGGTACTTGTCAGTACGGTAAACAAGGCCAAATTTTCAAACAAGCTGCTCTGTCTGAACGAACTCGGTAACCTTGTAGCGGAAACCCAGCAGCTGGTCGGCAACTTCGTCAATATCGTGAACAATGCCAGGATTCCCAATCCGTTGCAGGGACAGGCAACTGCCAAAAAAAAGGATGACGGCTACAACCTGCTGGACAGGTATGAAAGGCTGACACTGGCCAACAGCATCTATACTGACCTGAACAGGATACGCTACAAGGTGGAAGGGATGGTTCTGATGGCACAGTATGCCACTGCAAACGACCTCTTCTTTGCCATTGACCCTGAAGGATGGGCAAATGTGGTAACCATGAAGAATCATGTGGGGAATCTTGTACAGGACTGGAACGGACTGGTTGCTTCAAATTATTAACCTTTCATATATCTCTGTCATGAAACTCAGGAATATAAGTATCATATCAGCCGGTATTATAATGCTGTTGCTGCCTGTAAAGGCTTCCGCTTACATAATACCCAAAGACCTGCCGACTATCGAAGCACTCATAGCCCTGCACAAGGCCATAAAGAAGGACGAGGACAAGGCACTGACAAGGGTGGCCACAAGCTATGGCGAGCAGTCGCTCATTGAGAAGGGTGCGGAAAAGTTCAATGATGTCAGGACCACTCTGGATACAAGACTGAACAATGCCTATTCGTATCTGGTACTGGCCGGTGCCATTTCTTCAACGGCCAACTCACTGTATCAGCTGGTAACGGAATACAAGGACTTTACCGGTAATACTTTCAGCCATGTATCGAAGAAGCCTTTCGTGGCATGGTATTATGCCGATGCCAACGTGGCAATATCAAGGGAGATACAGCACTGCTACAGACTGTATGCATCCGTGGCCGCTTCGGGTATAAACCTGATGAAGGCTTCCATGGATGAAAAGCTGAATCTGGTAATGACACTGAAGGCTTCAATCGACAGGGCAAGGTACATAATAGATAATGCCAACCTGTACTGTTTCCTTGTCACGGACTGCGGATGGAAGCCGGACTATATCTGGGAGATACTGAACTCCAATGTGAAGAATGAGATAGCTGAGCGTGTAATCAACAAATGGAATCAGGGATATGCAGGTTAGAAGAATATTTACAATAATCATGTGTCTGGCTGTATCATGTATCATATTTACATCCAATGCCCAAAGCATAGTCAGTGACAGTGAAAAGCAGAAGCAGTGGAAGTCAATGGAGAACGGTCCATGGGATTTCGCTCCGGACTGGTATTACTTTTTCCTGCATAAGAAATACTCAGGTGCGGAAATGTACTGGAAATGGGACTGGTTCAACTCCGGATTCCGTGTCCGTTTCAAGGAACCAAAGTCTGATGTGAAACGTATCATGCCGGTGCGTGTGACTGCCGAAGAGACGCAGAGGCAGAAAATCAGGAAAGTGGAGAGTGAGCGCAAATATATCGAGGAACTGTATAAGGAAGAACTGGCAAGGGAGGCTGACAGAAATGTTGACCTGATGTATGCCACCTACAAGGACGAGTTCAACCGTATGCAGGACTGTATCACGGACGGACTGCTCTATTGTATGCAGAAGAGTGACGGCAAGCTCCGCTATCAGGTGGACGAGCTGAGCCGCCAGAATGAAATACTCTGTGCGGATATAGCCTATATACACAAAACCGGTGTCGGCTATGGACTGGAGAACGCCAAGCGGCAGAAGGCATACGAGGAAGCCAAATCCAGGATGGCAGAGCTGGTCAACAGGACTGCACACCTTTGTGCCGTTGCCGCTACGCATTATTGAAAAACAAGTAAAAACAAATAACATTTTAAGATATGGATTTATTGTTTATTCCGCTGACAATAGGACTTCCGGCCATTGACGAAAGTCTGGAAAAGCTGCTGACGGCCATGGAGACATTTCCCAATGTGGCCGTTCTCGGTGATGCCGTTTCAATGGCAAAGGCTCTCGGTCTGTGCCTGGCCCTGTGTGTCGGTTCATACGAATGCTGGATGATGATGCTCGGAAGGCGTGGCATGGATGTCATGAAGCTGTTGCGCATCATCGGCATTTCCCTGTGTATTTCATCCTCTTCATGGATATGCTCGGCTCTGCAGGTTCCGGGAAAGAGTCTGGAGTCCGCTACATGGGCTATGGCCAAGGCAAAGAACAAGGAAGTGGCTGCCTTCGAGCTGAAGGTGGCACAGAAACAGAGTGAATATCTTGACAGGTTGAGAACCGTGCAGGATTCCATAGCCACGGCAAAGCAGGTGGCCGAAATAGGTCAGGATGCTGCCTGGTGGGACAAGCTGATATATAATGTGGAGAATCTGGGCTCGACCATCAACAACTACGCCCAAAGGGCTGCCGTGGCGGCTGAGACGAAGGTCAGTGAATGGATAAACGATGTAATACGCTTTGTCGGGGAACTGATTTTCCAGATGTCGTATTACGGGATGCTCGTGGCACAGAGGATTTTCATGGCCATCATGATGATATTCTGTCCGATCATGTTTGCTCTCTCGCTGGCACCGCCATGGAACTCGGCCTGGAGCCAGTGGATGTCCAAGTTCCTTTCCCTCTCGTTATGGGGATTCGTTACCTATATGTGCATCTATTATATAGACTTCATCCTTCTTTATAACCTCCAGCAGGATCTGGTGGCATACGACCATCTGCTGCACGGCTCGGTCAACTCATGGGAACAGATTGGCGCACTGGAACTGCAGGGAATAGGCTCCAACTGTATGTATGCCATGGGTATGCTCGTGGGTGCCTATATCATACGCTTCGTTCCTGAAGTGGCATCATGGCTGATTCCGGGAGGTGTAAGCTCGGGTACGGGTTCCGTTGCCGGTTCGGCTGCAATGGGCATCACTTCGGCTGCAGGTGCTATGGCCGGAGGTGCGGCAGGTTCAACCATGAAGGGAGCCGGTTCGGCTGTCAAGTCATTAGTCAAATAACTTCAAATCTTTTTACAATATGCTTATTGAATCCCTTGCACAGAAAACCAGACTGGCCATGATGACAGTATTTGCGGTAATCGGAGGCTGCACCGTCATCTGTGCCTTTACGGTCTGGTGCTGCATTTCTTTGGTCAATGAGGAAAGGCAGCAGATTTATGTACTTGACGGAGACATTCCGTTTCTTGCCGAGCGTGCACGGCTGGAAGCCAACTTCACCATGGAGGCCAAGGCGCACATACAGCTGTTCCACCAGTATTTCTTCAACCTGCCGCCCGACAACGACTATATCAAATGGACGGTAGGGAAAGCAATGTATATGGCTGACGGAACTGCACTGAAACAGAAACAGGCCATGGACGAGAACGGTTTCTACTCGGACATCATTTCCTCTTCGGCTGTCTGCACCATCATGTGCGACTCCATTCAGTTTGACGAACATGAACGGAAGTTTACCTATTACGGTACGCAACTTATCAAGCGCAGGACCAGAGACATCAGACGCTCGATGGTGACAACAGGTTACATCGAGTCCGTACCTAGGACAAGGAACAATCCTCACGGTCTGCTCATTACCGGCTGGAGGACTCTTGAAAACAAGGATTTGGACTATTGATATACTGATATTATGAAATCATTCAGAAAAAAGATACAGGAAAGCCGTCTGAAAACGCAACTGCTTGTCAGGTCGTGGTTGCAGCCCAAACTGGGTGTCATCGGAACAAGATACCGTCTGGCCGCAAGAATCAGACTGGCCAACAGATGGGCGGCTAAACATCCGAAAACGACATTCGCAGGTGTAGCAGGGACACTGCTTCTGCTACTTGTCAGTACCGTTGCCATAGATTCCGGCAACGGGAAACAGAGTGAACCGGATGTCAGTTCGATAGCCGCAATGGAGCCGGTGTTTCAGGGATTCCGTACCATCCAGGCAAACAAGGACATTCACCGCAGTGTATTGACGGACATGACGGTAAAGGGACAGTTACTGCGTCATGAACTGGACTCCATGATTGCCATACCGGTTAAGAGCCGTGAGGATTCCTTGCGGATCATCCTCAAATACAGGCAGCTGGAAAATATAGTCAAATCCATTAAAAACAATGATAACCCATGATTAAGATTAATTTCAAACAGCCCAAGTATATCTTTCCGCTGGTCATATTTGTTCCGCTGTGCGCACTGGTATACTTTGTGATGCAGACCTTCTCAGGTGGTGAGGAGACTGCTGGAACGGTAGCTACAGACCGTATCAACATGGAACTTCCCCAGGCCAATGCCGAGGAAGCCGGAGACAAGATGTATGAGATGTCCAGACGTTTCGGTGACGAGGATGCCTTCACAGCCGTAAGCGGTATCGGGGAGGAAGAACAGAAGAAGGAGGAACTGGAACACGGCTACAGCGAGGAAGAGCTGAACCGTCTGGATGCAGCTGAAGCTGAAAGACAGCGGCAGCAGAGGGAACTTGAAGAACTGGAGCGTTCCCTTGCCGAATCAAGAAAGCATATCAATGCATATGCTTACGGAAACGGTCCTTCGGGAAACAGTGAAACGGGTTACGGAGGTATGGGCTATTCCTCACAGGACGAGTTTGCACGTGACCTTGAAGAGATTCAGCGAAGGAGCTATGAACGGCAGAAAGCCATTGAAAGCGGACTTGGTATCAAAGACCCGGAAGCAGAGGAAGCGGAAAGAAAGCACAGGGCTGATTCCATAGCTAAAGTACGTCAGGAGGAAAGGGAACGCAACCGTCCGAGTCTGGTAATCAAGTCAGATGACACCAATGCCGACAGGTTCAATACAGTTACTGCTCCGGATGAATTTGCCGAAAACAAGCTGATACGTGCCATGATTGACCAGACTACAAAGGCGCATGAAGGTACACGTCTGCGGTTCAAGCTTCTGGATGATGTGACGGTAAGCGGCACAAAGCTGAAAAAGGGTACTTACCTCTATGGTACAGTGACAGGTTTCGGACAGCAGCGTGTAAGGGCTTCCATAACCAGTATTCTTATCGGCGACAGGTTCATTAAGGTCAAGCTTTCAGTATTTGACAATGACGGTATGGAGGGCTTCTATGTTCCTGAATCTGCCTTCAGGGATTTCATGAAGGATGCAGGTTCCAATACGGTGCAACAGAACATCAGCTTTGAATCCACTGACGGTTACGGTACAGGGATTTCCACTGAGGCCATTGCACTCCAGTCACTGCAGAACATGTATAACTCTGCAACTTCTGCCATATCTTCCAATATCAGAAAGAACAAGGCGAAAATCAAATACAATACCATTGTTTATCTGATAAACTCGGAGGATGCACGCTGATATATCTGAATACAGCAAAGAAAATTATAGTAACATTTTAATATTTCAATATGAAAACCAGAATTATTCTGATAATATGCCTTATCACAGGCATAGCCGTACATCTGTCGGCCAACGAGAAGATATACATCAACCGGGAAGTGACCACGCACATTGTCATGCCCGAGAATATCAAAATGGTTGATATTTCTACAACAAGAATTATAGGCAACCAGTGTACAGACAATATCGTCCGCATCAAGCCTTATCTGGAGAATGATTCCATATCGTCTGAAGGTTACAGCGAAAACGAGCTTCTGGGTACACTCACCATTATCGGTGAGCGTCATATTGCCCAGTATGACATCCTCTATACCGAATCACCCGAATATGCTTCTACTATCTACAATGTATCCTACAATGAGACACAGTCCTATATCAATCCGGAGGTTTCCATGCCGATGGCCGAGATTGCACGATATGCCTGGGCTGTCTATGGAAGCAGGAGAAAATTCAACCAGATTGTATCAGACAAAAACGGAATCAGGGCATACATCAACAATATCTATTCCATCGGTGACTATTTCTTTCTGGACTATACGCTGAAGAACAAGACCAGGATTGCATACGACATTGAGGAGATAAGGGTAAAACTTACTGACAAAAAGGAGACAAAGGCAACCAACTCACAGACCATAGAGCTTACTCCTGTATTTTCCATGAACAACACACGTAAGTTCAGGAAGGACTACAGGAACGTGCTTGTGATTCCGAAACTGACTTTCCCTGAAGAGAAGGTGCTCCGTCTGGAGATTTCCGAGAACCAGATTAGCGGACGTGTGGTGGTACTCACCATCGAGTATGAGGACATTCTCAATGCGGACGGTTTCGACTCGGATATTCTGAACGATGCCGATTATTACCCCTACTATTATATTGATCATTCCATAAAAAGATAGGCCATGAAGAAGATTCTGTTCATTCTGTTTTGCTCGGTTGCATCCATCGGTACATCGGCACAGACCGGAAAGGTTTCCGTCAATGCCGGATTCCTTTTTCCAAGTACGCTGAATGCCACTTTGGGTTATGAGTATCCGCTTTCATACGGAAATGCGGTCGAAGTATATGGTGAGGTCGGGAATCACTGGCAGAAGCCGGTATGTCACAATTTCTGGAAAGGATATCTCTGGGATGGAGGTATGGTTTACAAGCACCGTCTGGCACGGTACAAGAACGGCATGATGCGCCTTCGTCTGGGGCCTCAGTTCGGTGCGGTACAGAAGAAGTTCTTCTTCGGACTGGAGGCCGGACTTGAATACAGCTATGTATTCCGCAGCGGACTGGAGTTTTCAATAATCCAGAAGAACAATGTAAACTTCCTGCATGGGGATACCTTCCGAAACGGTCTGCTGTTGGGTATAAAGATTCCTTTCTGACAATATAAATTTTACGGCGTATGGTATTTGAGGAGACAAGGGAACAGCAGCAGATGTACAACTATTTCAGGAGCTGCATCTATATCTTTCTGATTATTGAAATCATCATGAACTTGCCTGTTACGGCAGACAACAGGGTTACTCAGTTCGTACTCGACCTGCTGGCACGCTTCAGGGTATTCAATTCCGTATCGGGATGCAAGGTGGCCGAACTGATATGCATCTGTATTGTCTGTATCGGCACAAAGGCTGAAAAGTCCCTGAAATTCAATGTAAGGACAATGGTCATCTATCCGGTACTGGCCGGTCTGACACTTGTGGGGCTTTGTTTTGTATTCCATGGCATGAGCTTCGGGTTCAGCTGGCTGGGATTTCCGGCCAACAGGCTTCTGTATGCGGTCTGTTCGGTGGTGGGTACCATGCTGGTACATCAGGGGCTGGACGGAATTGCCAAATATTACAACTACAAGGTTGGTGAGGACCGTTTCAACTTTGAGAACGAATCGTTCCAGCAGTCGGAAACGCTGGTCAGCAATGATTACTCGGTGAACATTCCGATGATATACTACTGGAAGAAAAAGATGCACAGGGGATGGATCAATATCATCAATCCGTTCCGTGGCACGATTGTACTGGGTACGCCGGGTTCGGGTAAGTCTTTCGGTATCATTGACCCGTTCATCAGGCAGCACTCAGCAAAGGGATTTGCCATGATGGTATATGACTTCAAGTTTCCGACACTTGCACAGACGCTTTTCTATCAGTACTGCAAGAACAGGAAAGCCGGTAAACTGCCTCAGAACTGCGGATTCCGTATAGTAAATTTTACCGATGTGGAATACTCCAACCGTATCAATCCGATTCAGCGGAAATATATCCCGGATCTGGCTGCCGCTTCTGAAACGGCGGCTACTCTTTTGGCCTCGCTCAACAAGGGAGGTGGAGAGAAGAAGGGCGGATCGGAAGCATTCTTCACAAATTCTGCGGAAAACTTCCTGGCTGCCATCATCTATTTCTTTGTAAACTTCCATCCGGTCGGATTCAGGAACGGCAGGAAACTGAAGCGTTTCATATCACTGGAGGGAAAGAAACTGGAGATTGTCATACGCAACTGGGATGACTTCAATGCCATAGACAAGGACGGTAACGTGGTGCTTGATTTCGTGGATGAGAACGGCAATGACGTATCGACTGACGAGGACCGTATGTTTGTGGACCTGAACGGATACAGCTATAAGGACCGGACAGGCAGAAAGATTCTGATTCAAAGGTGCTGGTATGAGGACGAGCATGGCAATGAAGTGGAACCGGATACCGTAACCGGCGAGTTCTCGGACATGCCGCATGTGCTTTCATTTCTTGGAAGGCCATACGACCAGGTATTCAATATCCTGATGCAGGATGACAGGATTGCTTCACTGATGGCTCCGTTCAAGAGTGCGTACGAAAACAAGGCGAATGACCAGCTGGAAGGTATGGTCGGTACGCTACGTGTGAACGCCGCACGTCTTGTGTCTCCGGAAGCTTACTGGGTATTCACCGGGGATGATTTTGACCTGAAGATTTCTGACAGGGCAAATCCGAGCTATCTGGTAATAGCCAATGACCCGGAAAAGGAACAGGTTATCGGTTCTCTTAATGCACTGGTTCTGAACCGACTGATTACAAGGGTGAACTCAAAGGACAATATCCCGGTAAGCATTATCGTGGACGAGCTTCCGACACTGTACTTTCACAAGATAGACCGTCTTATCGGTACGGCACGTTCCAACAAGGTAGCCGTGACTTTAGGTTTCCAGGAACTTCCACAGCTGGAGGCAGACTACGGCAAGGTCGGTATGCAGAAGATTATCACCACCTGCGGTAATATCTTCATGGGTGCGGCACGTAACAAGGAGACGCTGGAGTGGGCACAGAATGATGTGTTCGGAAAGGCAAAGCAGACCTCTCGTTCCATTTCCATCAACGACCATAAGGTATCAACCACAATATCTGAGAAGATGGATTTTCTGGTTCCCGCAGCCAAGATTGCGGATATGGCAACAGGATGGCTTGCCGGACAGGCTGCACGTGACTTTACGGCTACTGATGACAGTATGCTTGACCATTTTGACATCGAGCAGTCGGAAGAATTCAAGACCACAAAGTATTTCTGCAAGACACACTTTGATATGAAGAAGATTAAGAACGAGGAAAAACACTATGTGGCTCTACCCAAAATCTATGAGTTCAAAAACGACAAAGAGAAGGAAATTTTGCTGAACCGTAACTTCAAGCGTGTGAACCAGGAAGTGGAGGATATGGTAAAGGAACTTCTCGGTATCAGTTAAATATGTAATTTATGAATATGACCTTAAAACCGGCATTCGGACTTAGCGGCAGTGCCCTGAAAGTCATAGCCATGATTTCCATGGTGATAGACCATGTTGCTCTTTATCTGATGGAGCACGGTACCGTATTATACGGAACGATGCGCTGTATCGGGCGCATCGCTTTTCCAGTGTTTGCCTTTCTGATAGCGGAAGGGTTTATTCATACCAGAAGCAGGTACAGGTATTTCTTTACCCTGCTGGGCTTTGCCGTAATCAGTGAAATACCCTGGTATCTGCTGAATGGTGCTGACAGGACACATAATGTGATGTTTACACTGGCTTTGGGTGTGGCCACGCTTATGGTTCTTGAAAATCTTCTGCAACGTAGTCTGGTACTGGGATTCTTTTGGACAATTGGCATGGCCGGACTCGCTTCTTGGCTTGGAGTGGATTATGAATGGAGAGGGATTATTGTTATCGTTATATTTTATCTTTTTAATGTATATGGTCACTCTTTCCCATATAGTAGAGGTATGCAATTTTTTTGCACATTTGTTTTGATGATGTACTACGGGGTAATTGGTGCTGTAATGGGCTGTATGGTTTTATATCTTTATAATGGTACAAGAGGGTTTGTACAGGGAAGCATAGCAAAGTATGGGTTCTATGCTTTTTACCCTGTACATCTTTTTGTTATACATTATATTAATTGTACGTATTTTTCTTGAATTTTTACCCACTATATATCTGGATTGAGCCTTAACTAGTATTTAAACATAGGTCAACTTAATTCTTTTACAGCTACTTTAATCTACTTAACTCATTAATATTAAGTAAGCAGAATCTTATCTTCATTGTTTCATCATATATTTCAGCAGAAGTATGAAAATGTCCGTAAAACCAATTGGTAAGAGGATGTTCATTCCCTACAAGCCATTCATATAGTCGGGTAAAATCTTTTCTCTCCTTATCCAAATCAGAAGTCAAATCATCATCATTAGCACAGAAATGCTCTACATCTCCTTTTGTAAATGGAGGACAAAAATCCGGAGCTGAATGAGTTATTACTGTATCAATTTTTATGCCTTCATCATTGAGAATCTGTAACTGCTCTTCATCATATCTAAACATTTCATCCTTCCAATACAAAGGTAACCTTTGTTTACCGAGAATCCGATTATAATCCATCTGGGAAAGTCTGAAACTCCTGTCTATAGATATAGCTCCACCAACACACAAGATATTATGTTTCCTAGTATGCACAATGGTATAATCCGGCAAAGTTTTCATATAAGGATAATCAATCAACTCTTTATCAAAAAACAAGGGGTCATCATGATTGCCACGTACCATAAGCAGTAGAACATTCTGTTTCTTTAACTTTCTATGTAACTTCCTTTTATAGAGTTCATCATAATACGCCAGTTTATTAAATCCGAAGCCACAGTCTCCAGCAACAATAACAGTCGCATTTTCTATTTTCTTTTGTACAATATTGAAGACAAGTGTTTCAAACTCACCATGAATATCGCCACAAACTTCAACAATGTCGTCTCTATATGATATATCAAGATATTGCATTATTAATCAAGACTAATTCATTCTAAAATAAATTCAAACACCTCCACAAATTCTTATACTGAAACATATTAGAGATCGGCAGCCTTAAAATTAAATACAGGCTTTATTACATTTTCAATATCAACAGTGCCCTTAATGTTATCCATGATTTCATGTTTTGATTTATAAACCATAGGAGACTCGTCTTTAGTATATTCTGTTACTGTTTCACTATATACATCTTCCATCGATTTTTTGAAATCCTCCAGACTTATCTCCTTAAATGCCTGACTACGGCTCATGATTCTTCCTGCACCATGAGGAGCAGAATAGTTCCAGTCTTCATTGCCTTTCCCGATACAAATCAAAGAACCGTCGCGCATGTTCAATGGTATAATACATTTTTCACCTAATCTTGCCGATATAGCACCTTTTCTGATTATATTATCATTACCAATATAATTGTGGACACTTTCAAAAGGCTGAAAATGCTCTTCATATGAAACAAGACCTTTTTCAACGATAAAATCCATAATCAGATTTACAATCAGTTTACGGTTTATCTGTGCCCAACGCTGGCAGATATGCATATCATGCAGATAGTCTTCCCGAAACTGACCTTCCAAATAACATAAATCCTGTGGTATAGTCAGTTTACGGGTCTTAAATGAGTTGTGAAGATTTCTGATTACATCCTGTAATTCACTTTTTCGTCCAGCTAGTTTGTATTCTGCAATTATACGGTTTTTCTCTTCAATCAGCTTATCCCAGCCGGACTGACATTTAATAGCCAGTTTCTGATAAATATCTGCCACCTGCTTCCCTAAATTACGGCTACCGGTATGCACTACAAGATAATAAAGACCTGATTCATCTCTGTCCAAGTCTATAAAATGATTTCCACTGCCAAGCGAACCTATTGATTTGTATAGTCTGCGAACTTCCTTCAGTTCACGATAACAGCGTAACTGCAAAGTCAATTGTTTGGCTTCCTGATACAGTTCTGAATATTTTTGCGGTAATGGCAGATAGTTCTCATCCCTAAAGTCACGTCCGGAAGGAATAGCACGGATGATATATTCATTCAAAGCATGGAAGTCAATAGGGTTGTTGCAGGTAAATGGTTGAACCAACATACCACACCCTATATCTACTCCCACTATATTAGGTATCACCTTGTTACCCAAGTTTCCCGTAAAACCAATCACACATCCTGCTCCGGTATGTACATCCGGCATAATGCGAATCTTGCAGTCACTGAATACATCTATGAACAGCAACTGCCTGATTTGGTCAAGAGCTGTATCTTCTATATTGTCTGTGAATATCTTCACATCATATCCTTCTATCGTCTTCATATGAATATCTTTAATTACATTTGGTGAATATATCGATTCTGAAGATGTTTTTCTCCATGTCCGGATTATGAATCATCGTCCATTTTGTCTGAGTGTCTTTTGTCAGTTTATTCATAATATCATCAGATACTATCATATCTAGAAATTTGCGAACTATATCCTCATCGGTATCTCTATTATAATGAATTGCCACAATCAAATTGGATATATCATCTAAAGTGTGATATTTCGTTGGAAGATGTTTCAGCAAGTCACTCAGTTCTTCATCCAGATAATCAATATTTCCTGACAACGTAAAGAAGTCTATAAACTTTGTGTCAGAGTAGTATCTCAAGAAACTTCTGACATCATTAAAATCGAAACAAATAAGACTGGGGTTCACTATCATATTTATAAATGAGCTTACAAAACCCATTACTTTTCTGTCGGCCTCATTATATAAATCTGAAATAGTGCTGCAAGGCAAACCATCATAGTCCACAACAAAAATCCCGTCTGCTAATTTTTCTATTTCATCAAGAAGTAGTAAAGCTTTTTCTCTCTTCTCCAGTCCCTCGGATGAGTGAGGTAATGTGACAACAAGCAATTTTACCTTTATTTGTATGTCAACGGATTTTTGTAGAAAACCTCTTATACAGCCTTCTCCTGTACCTCCACCAAGGCATACTATAAAACAGGACAGTATTTTATCGGTAATAATTTTCTCCAGACTTGGTAATATTTTCTGACACTCTGATTCTGCAAGGCTTCTATTCTTTCCACTGCCTAATCCATCTGCTCCTATCAGGTATTTATGCGGTAATGACAGTTCCTCCATTTCTTTTCTGTTCATACCAAACACACTTAACTCTGTATCGGTCAACTTACAAGCCTGTATTTTGTTCACTATTCTGCCGGCTCCACCGCCAATACCAATTATTGAAATAACAGGTTTAGATTCTTTTGGAAAAACAAATGGAAATTCTAAATTATTATCCTCCATATATACTTTTCTTTATTATATCATACACAATAAACATCCTTCTTCTTAAAAGAAAATAAACTGGCAGTAACATAAATACCAAAAATGCCAATACATAAACAACAGTGCGTTGAAATACTGTAAATCCAGAAATATCAGGATGTGACAATATACTGCGTAAAGGTTTCATTATTTTAATATTTAAACAATCAGGTCGGGAACAGGAACATCCATTCGGCATCAGTTTGTGATGCCAGGACAAAGACAAGGACAAAAGCAAAGTCAAAGACCGGGTAACATTCAAACCTCATATGGTATATATTACCCGTCGTGTTTTAAGTTAAACATGTCTCAAACTAATCCTCATAAATAATGACTGATGATACTGTTCCCGTAAAGAAAGAATCGATATACCTTATGACATCAGCTTCTTCCAACCTGATTTATTCTTCCAATAAGGATAACTTCTCGTATGTAGTCTGAAGTGCATCTGGAACGATAATCTTCAGTTTGGATATACGATCAGATTCCTTTATCTGCCACTCTTTATATTGTGAAAACATCCGTTTGTACTGCAATGAAGCTCTTTCCAGTTCAGACTTATATTTCTGTTGCGATTCCAGATTCAACCGGTCGGACTCCCTTTTCAATGCAAACTTGATACGGTTAAGTTTACGCTCATTCTGTCTGTGTATCTTTTGCAGTTCAAAGAAGACTTCTTCCACCTTCTCCTGGCTTACCGAAACTGTATGGGAGTAAATTAAGGTATCCTTTCCTGTTCCATCTGCTGTATAAGGTTTCATCGTCTTGGTTAAAAGTTCTTCTCTGGCATCCGAAAACTTTCCTCCGGGATGGATATATTTTCCTATGGTTGCGGCTATAGCTTCAAGTGTAAAATAACGGTTTCGTTCTTTCACATTCATTTCAGCAATAAGGTCTTCCGCACGTATTTCTTTCGGAAGTTCTGTCTTTTCAATAACAGGATATCCGAATGACTGACACCATTCATCAAAGGAGCATCTGTTTATTTGCTGTATCTCCCTTTCTTTGGCTTTTATAGCTTCGCGCATCCAGGCACAAAAAGCATTCATTTCTGCGATTTCTTCAAGCAGCCCCTTAACTTCAGATAAACTCTTCTCATCATAACCTAAGCTGACTGTCTTTCCGCTTTCGGAGAGTGAGCCGACAATATCCACTTTCGTAGTAATGAAACTCATATTCTTGAGTTTTGCTTCATTGCCCAAAATGGTTTCCTGCGCAAGGTCAGCTAAATGGGATGCAGAAGTTGAAGTCACCCCCTTTTCCGAAAAGAATACCTCATTTACTTTCTCCATAAATATTAATCCAATTTCTTGAATTCAAAATCGTTTTTACTGCAACATGCTTTCTGATAGTCAAATCCATACAGACGCATATATGCTTCCTTAATTTCCTTTGCACCGTTATAGAACGGATCTGTTGTATGAATATCTGTAGTAACGATTACTTTCATTTCAGGAGTCAACACTGTATCGCTTGTCCTTTTAATCCGCTTCGGAGTTATTTCAAATGATCTGTCCTCCGTGTTTATAAATCCAACTGATGCCATCATGAGATTATCAAAAATCAGATTACAGAAGCACGAATCCTCAATTATATTATTTGTTAGTTCATCCATAATTAGACAAGGTGTTCTTTCATTCCAGTCTCTATACTCCTCTGGTAACCAACCTGTCCCCCAAACCCATTCTTTACCCCTACATGGGTAAGTGTCATAAGGTTCTTCGAGAAAATCATAATAAATTGCAAAGTCACCTTCATTGTCAAATTCGTATGTAAGCCATAAAACCCTTTTCTTACTACTTATCCGATAACGGAAATGCCTTATCAGGCAAGGATGTTCAAAGTATGAAAAACCATGAAAATCTATTTGTAAGGAAGGATGCAATTTTTCGACCTTTTTCCCAACCCGTTTTAAAGCTTCAGATATAGGACCTCTAAGCACTTCTTCTATAATCTCATTCTTTAATGAAATAACTGAAAGAGCCTCTTTCATGAGATTTTGATTGAAAGAGATTTCATGTAGTATCTGACTCGCAGAATTTACTTTATTCTTTTTAAACAATGATGTCAGGGGGATCTTCATCTGAGCTAATCCAATTTCTTAAATTCAAAATCATTTTTGCTACAACACGCTTTTTGGTAGTCGAATCCATACAGGCGCATATACGCTTCCTTCAATTCCTTTGCACCGTTGTAGAACGGGTCAGTAGTGTGTTGCTGTGTTGTAACTGTCACCACCATTTCAGGAGTCAGTACCGTTCCGTTTGTTCTTTTTATTCTCTTTGGAGTTACTTTGAATACTTTTGACATAATGCTTTCACTTTAAAGGTTTACAATTAAGGTTCCCACTACCCACCCTCGTTTCTACATAACCGATATATGGTAATACCGTTGTTCTGCCACATTCAAGGCTGTACTACATGCTCATGTACGCAATGCTGGAAATGCCCGACAAAATAACTTGCTTGTGTCCCCAAGCCATAAGATTTCAGATTTTTCCAGACAGATTGGATGAATATCGCCTTTATGCAAAACTACCTCAATTTGTTTCCCTCTATTCCCGCCCTCATTCTTTATATGATCAATACACGGTAATGATAACAGCTATGAACTGCTATTGATAAATGCTTGACTATGCAAGGCTATTAGATATACGTTTGTGAATGATACAAGAAGTACACGAAAAAACGACTCGCCTATATCCCTCAGCTAAAAGAAGTTTAATCTTATCAAATGATAAGCCGTATTGCCTTCATATAAGAATTACACCAGATTATTTTATAGCAAATCCACAGTCCAGTTGATGCTCTGTATAAGGTTGTCAAGTTCTCTGAGCTGTTTGCAATATGCGTCCGTTTCCTTGCGCAATTCCGCCACATCTACTGTCCTCACATATCTGATTTCATTTCTTCCGTATCTGGTTTCTGTTTCTGTAACGTGTTTCAGTACTTCACGCATCAGTGAGACTCTTGCTGAAAGAGAATCGCGACGAGCAAGCATTCTGGTCAGATTCTCCCCATTATGCGTAATCTGCATATTGGTACAGTTTATCTGATAGACCAGTTTCTCCTGCTTTTCAAGGCAGGAATCCAGTTCCAAAAACAGTGCTTTTACATCCTCGGCAGGAGTATCGCCCTCCTGAACCTTGGCACTGTCCTTCAATCTACCTTTCAGTTGGCTGATTCTTCTTTGCAAATCAGCCCTGTTGCTAAGTGCTTCTGCTAATTTCATAACGCTGCTGTTTTAAATTGACAATGCAAAGTTATTGCCCGTGATATGCCATATTGAGGCATTGAAAAAAAATATTTTTTCTTTTCGACGCAAATTTTTGCTATTCTTTGAGATTGAATATCCGTTTTTGGTTCTCATGCGACATTTCTTCTGTTCCCCCATAATAGGTTATTTCCCACAATAATCCGGCTGTAAGTTCCAGTGGAGTAATTTCCACATCTTCATCAATGAGGATATCCATTCCTAAAATTTCCGCCCATGAATGATAGTTTGCCATAGGACAATCTCGCAGGTTATCTGCTTTTGAATAAACCGAACAGTTCATATCAATCATGGGGGTGCAGCTTTCCCAACGGCAAACCAACTTTATATAATAATCTGAAGGCTCTTCTTGTATGGCTTGAATGGACTGGTAAATCTTCTTCCATTTATTCAAATCCAACCGTTTTGCGAGTTCAGGAGCATTGTATCTCCATAATTTCAAAAAAGGTTGTAGAATTTCTTCAAACTCGTATTGCTCTAATAAGTATTTGAAGGTGACAACCCCGAAAGAAGAGTTTTTTTCATCTTTTAGTTTCATGAAACATGATACGTTAAAACAATGAGTTGACAACAAATCCAAGTTTTTCCCTCCTTGTGAATGAATATGACCGAACAGATGATAGGCTGGTCTTGATTTTTCCATCCAATCTTTCAGCTTTTCGTTACCGTCATCTTCATCAAGTATACTTTTTGGAGGAAAGTGTGTAATAAGTATATCGGTATATGCTGGAACAGGAGATTGAGTATCCGAATAAAGGTTACTCCGTAAAGTCTTGCAACTTATAGAGTAGAAAGATATTCCTTCATATTCCATTCCGTTATCGTATAGACATACGATATTGTCCGGGAACAGCGACTTGAGTTTCTCCGGATAATAATCAAACAGAATCTCATGGTTGCCCGGAACAAATATACGTAACCTAGCTGGTATCTTTGAATACCAACTCAGAAAGTCTTTCAGGTCTTCCTCTGAAAAGTTTGAGATAGCATCTCCTGCACAAATCAGTATGTCGGTATCTGAGGGTATTCTCCAATTCCGGTGCATCCCGTGCGTATCCGAGAATGCAAAGATGCGTTGTCCTTTATAGTTGAAATACATGGTTTTGATTTTATTGTCAATACAAAGTTGTTACTCGGTATATGCCAAACCAAGGCATCGAATATATTTTTATTTTTAATGCCTCAGTTTGGTATATGTGGTCTTATAAATTTGCAGGGTAAACAGATTAACCAATTCATATATGACAGTAAAAGAACTTTTTATGAGTGTCAGTTTTGATGAACTTCTTCCGTTTTTGAAAGATTTCGAGGAAGATCATCTTGACAATATCTATGCATTCCGTGAGGCGTATGATATTTTAAGGAATATGGAGCCAAACACGGATTATCAGGGTGAAGTAATCATAAGTTGTAATACCAAAGTGAATCATCAAATTATTAACATCCGCCACTTGGATGACGATGTTTGGGAGAATGAACTGGCAAAAGAAATAAACTTTAAAGGCGACAGCAAGCCGGATATGCGTGAAGTTGCCATGCGCTGTTTATGGGAGTTGACATTTTACGGTTTCTCTCCGTCTCAAAGAATTTCTACTTTTGATAAAATGTTTAACGGATGTAAACCGGTATTGCGTTACGAGATTGCGCTTGACAAATTGGAGGAAAGTATATGGAAACATCAGACACCTCGCAGACTGCGACATAAGGATGAGAATGGAAGAAGACTGATAATCTGTAATTCCTCACGTAAATTCGGATTTGACAGAAAAATGAACCGTTCTAAAAGAAAACGTGAATACCGTCAAGATAAACGAGAGAAATATCTCAAAATAATGTCTGCACGTGAAAGGTTGATTTCCATCCTTTCCGCTCCGGGTAGTAGTTTTTCATATAGAGATGTAGAATTTATATTTAATATAAAATATGGATGTCGGTACTGTTATAATTCTGTGACTAACGAAAATGGAAGTCGGTTGAACTATATCTTCGAATCCATAAAGAAATATCAACAACTTGATTTGAGCCGTTATGACAGTGCTATTGTTTTCATCAGTATGCCATCCGAATATCCGGTTGATGAAACGGAAACGGATTCTTTCAAGAGCAATGTACAGCAACTGTTAGGATATAAGAATATTCTTTGGGGTAACATAAAGACAACCGATGATTCTAAAGAAATAGAAGTGATGTTAATGTTAAACAAAACTTGATTCAACTCAATTTTATATTGTATTTATGAAAGAGAAAAACAAATGGCAGCACAAGGTTAATTACAAAAAGAGCAAAGAGGGTTATGCCGATGTGAGCTATGAGGATACATAGTGTCTGGATATGACATTGGCACGTATCATAGCTAATCATCTTCGTGCTTTCTTGAAAGCAGAAAAAGGACCTTGAGGCGGATGTCCGGGAATAATTGTTGAAAAATATGGCTCGGAAAAATGTCACGATGTATGGCTGAACACAATCCGTAAAATGATTTATGCTTTTGAAGAATACCAGCGGAATGACAAATACGATATTGACGAAGAAAAACGTGATCGTATCAGAGAGGGAATGCAGATGTTCATTGATTACTACCGTAACTTGTGGGTCTGAAAATTAAAAGGATGAAGTCGGTTTGCCGTGCACTAACTTCATCCTTTTGTGATTATTTCAACATTGTTAGTTCTTGAATATCAAGCAGACGGAATTTAGCTCCCGTTATCTCATCCAAACTCTCAGCAGAAGCATGAAAATGACCGTAGAACCAGTTGGAAAGGAGGATGTCCGTTTTCTATGAGCCATTCATACAACCGGCTAAAATCTTTCCGTTCCTTATCCAAGTCGGAAGCCAATTCGTTATCATTGGCACAGAAATGTTCTACATCTACCTTGGTTAGCGGAGGACAGAAATACGGTGCGGAATGGGTGATTACCGTATCAATCTTTATATCTTCAATTTGAAGAATCTGCAACTCTTCCTCATCATACCTGAAAGATTCGTTTTTCCAATATAAAGGCAACAGCTTTTTACCAAGTATTCGATTATAGTCCATCTGCGAAAGTCTGAATTGCCTGTCAATGGAAACGGCACCACCTACGCATAGGATATTGTGCCCTTTCGTATACACAATGGTATAATCCGGCAAAGTTTTCATATACGAATAGTCAATCAGTTCCTTCTCAAAGAACAAAGGGGCGTCATAATTGCCACGTACCATGAGCAAAATCACGTTTTGCTTTTTCAACTTCATATGCAGTTTCTGTTTATACAGGTCATCATAATAGGCCAGTTTGTTGAATCCGAATCCGCAATCTCCGGCAATAATGACAAGCGCATTCTCTATTCCTTTCTGCACGACATTGAAAGCGAGCGTTTCAAACTCGCCATGAATGTCGCCACATACTACAACAAAATCTTCCCTGTATGATAAGTCAAGGTATTGCATTATCAACAAAAACTTTTTTGTATTCCATGTAATCGTTAATACACCGTTCTAATTCTCTTGTTAAATCCTCTGTAGTATTTATTAGACAGGCGTCTATTACCAATTTATCTGTAAAAGGGGTTTTCTTATCAATAAGACGAATATCTCCTTCATACATGTCAATCCGTCCCCACGATTGCCAATGGAATTTATATGGAAAAGATTTATGTACATATTCAAACTGTATATTCCATCCCCAAAAGAAATCACAATTTATCTCAATTTTTTGATTGGTATATATTTTCCCTTCCTGTTTATCATTATCTAAAATTTTACCTCCATATAACGAAGATAATATTTCATTCCGCTTATTTGCTATTACATATTTTTTCCAATCAGCTTTGGCGTTACTTGGATATAAGACATTATTATGAAGAAGACAATCACTGACTATATAATCCAATAAGTTTGTGGAAACGAGGTCTTCTTGCAATCTTTTTTGAATATTATCAGAACTCATCAAAACTGATTGATAATTATCTTCTATTTCAATATTATCCGAAATTAAAATCTCATGGATAGGCTTCATCCATTTTTTATCCAACAAGACAGTTCTCCAAGAGCTACCAGCATTATCAAAAGTCATACCCTCAAATAAAGACCAATCCATAAACTTGCTAATGAAGTAACGCAATAGCATGGTATCTTTTTGATACGCACCCTCCTTACCAAAGAACACTTGTGTATTGTTCCATTTCCGATTAAAATTCCTCCAATTCCATTCTCCATTTTCATTACGGAACAGGAAACGTACCGCTCCTTTGAAGAAGGCATATTTCTCTGCTGAAACAATTATTTCCTCCCAATTGATATCCTCGATAATCTTCTTGGCTTTTTCTCGTTCCTCGTTTTGTTGCTCTGATGCAACATTCGATTTTATAGTTTCATCAGAAGCCAAAAATCCATAAATTTCATGGCTATGCAAGCCCAATTCATCAATAAGCCTTAAGCTTCCAATCATAGATTCGATGCTGTTGATATTTCCATTCGCTACTAAATTCCAAACGACACGCATCCAACGATTGAAACTTTCTTTTTCATATTTCCCTAATTCAAAATATCTGCAAATCGCATGAAAAGCAACCCTTTGCGATTGGGTTAGAGCCGTTATGGTATCATCCTCATATTCTGGAATAAAACGAAAACTATCTTGTTTATCCCATAAAGGAAGAAACTCCTTTTGAATATCTTTTAAAGCTTCTTCTTTTTTATCAGAGATAAAAGAATGAAAATTCTCCAATGTTGTTTGTAACTTCTCCAATGCCACTTCTAATGACGGAATCTTATAAAATTCAAAACTTGTATATTGGAGTGCCGTATCATTTCCTTTATTCCCATACAAATGACAAAAGTTCTTGTTTCCTTCAACTACATCCGCAGAATTTAATCCTAAGATCAGACTGTTCAATATATATCGGTTTATGAAAGCAAAATATATTTCATCTATTCGCTTTGATTCAGATCTGTTTCTCCAAAATATGTCAGTCCATGTGGTATCCATTTTTATTGCAATACCATTGGCTTCATTTGACAGTCTTTTCCATTTACTATTATCCTGTTCACTTTCTGCCTGTCCCTGAATAAACCCGATTAAATCAGCCTTAAAGTTCTCAAACATGGTCAGTTGCTTACCACGGGCATTCATCTTGATATAGAGGTCATCTGAAAGTCCAAATTCTTTCAACGGCAAATAATAAAAAACAATGGGAGAGTTATTTGTCAATTTCTGCCAATAGGATTCCATTTCTTCAAAACTTGCATTGCTAAACAATTCCTCTATACCATCAATAATGTCCTCACCTTTTTTGTTATTTATTTTTGTTCCTCCCAACATTCTCAGCATAGACTGGATGGTAGGATCTTGTTTCCATGCAGAATAGAACCACGTTTGACCGATAATAAAGTCAACAATATTCATTTGAGAGCATCTACCAGAATCCTTGCCATCTGTACAAATGAAAGAACTAAAATTGCTTTCATCACATAAATGTTCACAAAACTCACGAGACGAGACCCTTGTTTCGTAAGTAAAGTTCTTTAAAATACAACCGGCTTCTCCTAACTTTCCTGATCTTAGTGCTATGTACCAGTGTAATAGCCACAACGTGGTTAATCGTTGCTGACCGTCCAAAGGTTGCAGTTTTCCGTTTTCGACAGAGCCATATACAAAATCAAGTTTTAATTCCTTCTCATCATCTTCTTCGTCTAAGGCTTCTTTCAGATTCGTTAGAAAACCTTGGCGCAAGTATTCTTTACCTAATCTTCCCTGTGCGTAATCACGTTGTATAATAGGAATCTCTATTTTGTTTTTCTGTATGAAACTCCAAAATGTTATCTTATTTCCTGTCATAATTATTCCTCCAATTTTTTAATACAAGACTCTATATCGCTCAAATAACTCTGCGCATCCTCTTTTGTCCAATAATTATTGTTTCCGGCGGTTGCAGAGTAATACTTTAAAAATATCTGTCTGGTGCATGGCGGGACAAACGATGAAAAACTGTCCTGTTCGTTTGTCATTATCAGTTTGCCTTCTTTTGAAAGTTTGGGAACAGGTATCAACTTGCCTTTATCTTTTCCTATGATTACTCTTCGTTTTCCGGAAAAGATAGAGTTACCATAACTTCGGTTGGTAGAAGAATCTAACAAAGCATAGTTCCAAATCCGATTTTTCTCTTCTTGAGTCCACTCTATACCGCTAAAAGGAACTTCTTTCTTTATTTCTTCAAACAAATTTTTTTTATTATCTGATGAGTCAAAATATTCCTGTATCTTTTTTTGCAGTTCCTCATTTACACTTAAATAAATGTTTAATAACCATTCTTTTTGAGATTCATCGTCATTTTCCGGATTGGTAGTATTCGAGTTGATGTGTTCTACATCCCAGCTTTCCAATTTATAAAGATGGAACGGGAATTTATAGAATGTTCCCAACTCATATTTTTCATTATGCCTCTGAGATCGGTTCTGATTGATTACAGTTTGAATATTGTGAAACAACAAAACGGATTTACATTTTACCTTATCACTGCCGTCCTCTTTATATTTAGAATCCAACGGACACGTATCAATTACCTTTCTGACCTCGTTTCTCAAATACTGAAGGAATGATTTCTTATCGGTTTGCCGATTCCATTCCGATATAAGACTCTCGATACTGTTCTTATTACATTCAATAAGGAAACCGATGTAGTGAAACAGTTCCAAATCATTATACCATTCTTCAAATGTCTGATAATACTTTTTCACAATCTTCCAGCACCTGAGAACTTTTGAATCACTGTTTTCCACTGATAAGCCATCCGACTTGAAATATTCATAAAAATATCGGAATGTTTTATACTCATCTGTTCCAATTTTTTCTTTATAGTCATTTAAGCACAAATCATTAGCTTTGCATATTAAATCAAATATAAAGTCTATCCGAGTAGGACGGTCATAACCTTTCTCATGCAGGAAAAGCCAAAACTCATCATTCTGTAATGAATATTCAATCTTGTCCCATTCCGAAGCGATTTCCTGTTGGCGTAGCTTTATATGCCCATTGTCGTTCATATCAAAATTTGATCGGTTCAAGAACAAAGCCTTGATAAGTTCAGAATTTGTAAGTGATATTTTACCTATATTCAGTCGGGTAAAGACCTTGATTGGATCTTCATCAACGGATTCATACCATATAAAATTCACTTTCTCAAACAACTTCTCCTTAAAGTCTTTTATGGAGAAACAATCTTTATCCTTTAGCCATTCACTGATGACCTGTTTTGCACTGGAAATATGAAAATAATCGATATTCTCCTCATTCATTTCCAAATTTCCACTCAAATATTGTTCACTGCCGCTCCTTGTTTCGTACTTCAACGTATAATGCATGTCTGTTATCCCCAAACATCTCATTAGAATAAAAATAGTGGTCAACCTTTGCTGCCCGTCTATTACTTCCCATGTTCCTTTAAGATAATCATAGACATCGTTGAGATCCTTGGCTTCTTCTTTTATCTTTTTAAATACATTCTTTTCACGCTGTTTTACGACCAAAGGCTGTAAGCAATAAAAGCCATTCTTGTCATTGAACTCATTGATGTCATTCAACAAATCTTTGACTTGCTGTTTCGTCCAACGATAGCCTCGCTGGTAATTAGGAATATAAAAATTCATTCCACAAAGTTCAGTAACAGTTTTTAGATCAATCCTGTTGTCACTGCAATCATTTCGTTCAAATGTTTGATTCATAGTCATATCTATTAAAGTTTCCTATTATTTTGATTATTGGCCATATCATTAATTTCTCTCAAATACAATCTTGCACACATCTCCGCATCATCACCGGCGCGATGGTGCGTCCTTTGCTCTATACCCAGCTGTTCACAAAGATAATCCAAAGAATTACATCCAAAGGAATAAATCTTCCGAGCCATCTGCAAAGAACATATCCATTTCAGCTCAGGTAGATGAATGCGGTAGAGCTCAGCAGAATGCTGCAAGCAGCTTCTGTCAAAAGGTACGTTATGAGCTACAAAAGTATCGAACTCATCCAGATAAGTCCGTTCTATCTCTTCCCATACCTGACGGAAATCAGGAGCATCTTCTGTATCATGCGGTCGGATACCGTGTACTTTTATGTTCCAATACTGATAACGGTTGTCTTCCGGACGTACCAGCCATGAACGGGTCTCTGCTATTTCTCCGTGTCGTATAACACAGATTCCCACCTCACATATTGAAGCACGTTTGGAGGTAGCCGTTTCAAAGTCTATTGCTATGAAATTTATATCTGATTTATCAGTCATTATTTGATTTTTTATAATAAGACAATATATTCTCTGCAAACCTGCATATTTCATCCTTTACCCATTGTGGCTCGATAACTTCTATCTGGTCTGTCTGTTGCAGCAATGCTTGAAGGAAATCGTATGTAGGCCGGACTGTCATTTCGAATGTAGTAGATTCATCATCAGATGCAATTTCACGTTGAGAATCATGTATAGGTAAAGTAGCCAGGTATTTTCTTGCCCATCCGTATGCCTTAATTACCACACGCTCAATATCAATATCTCCGTCAGCTATAATGCCTACGCATCCTTCAAAATATTCATTTATATCAAATGAATCAGGAAGTTTAAATGTTGTATCCATAACTTTGACATTGAGAATCCTGTCAAGTGCGTATGTCCTTATTTCCTCAGAATATACCGACCATCCTATTAGATACCAACGACGGTTATAAACTTTAAGATGATAAGGTTCTACCTGAAACGTGCTTGCGTGGGACCTGCCAAAGCCCTGGTGGGTAATTTCTACCACACAATTCTGACGCATTGCCTGAAGTAATATCTGTAAATATTTATTTCCTGAAGGAATCTTCTCGAATGAGATGCGTTTCTCCAACTTTCTGTCTGCCTGAAGCTGGTTCAGTGTAGCATAAGAATCTATCAGCCATGAACGAAAGGAATTTCCTTCTAATAAATCAGCATCTTCTATATAGTATCCATATCTACGTTTGGCATCGCATGATATGATTATATCAAAGATTGTCTGCACTGCATCTTTATGATTCATAAATGTCTTCCATGGTAATGGTTTGCCATCACCCAATCCACAGTCTTCCCATTTGTCACTTATTTCCTTGAATGTGATATATGGATGGCATCTGATTAAATCTACTAGCCATACATACCGACCAAATTTGTTTGCTGCCATAATTTTATTGTTTAATCTTTTAAAAATACGTATTCTATATTAAATTACAGGTAAGTTCTGAAGTATATTAATATCTGGCAAAACCGATTTTTTTGTAAGGCAGATTTATTTTTTCTTCATTACAAAGCTTCTGAATGGTTTCAAAAGAAGGTGTTTTACCATCAATAATCTCCATCATAGTATATTTGCGTACTACATTATCAATCTCACCACCGCTGAAATCATAAAGTAAAGCTAACTGCATCGCATCATTATGATTCAGTGCCGGCATTTTATTGAGCCAGATATTGCATTTCACTTCTACAGACGGCTTACTGAAATGTATCTTGAAAAGGAACCTTCTTTCAAAGGCCTTATCAAGATTATCGGAAAGATTGGTAGTGGCTATAAGAATTCCTTCAAGTTTTTCCATTTCTTCAAGAAGGATGTTCTGGATGGTATTTTCTGTCTGATCCACGCTGTTACCAGAGGATATGTCACGACGTTTTGAAAAAATAGCATCGGCTTCATTGAAAAGTAATATTGGCTTCAGCTTGGAACGCTTACATAACTTTCTGTAACGGTTGAATATGTCTTTCACTATTTTTTCGCTTTCGCCATACCACATACTTTTGGAAGCACTTATATCTACATGAATAATGTCACGACCGGTCTCCCGTGCCCATTGCATGACAGATTCTGTTTTTCCTGTTCCAGGACTTCCATATAGCAGTATGGAAACTCCTTTGGGTAATCCTTTTAATTCAAGTCTGTCAACCAATGATTTATAATTAACTTCTGAAAGGGTTTCACCAACTAATGAAAGTTGTTCACTTTCTCTACCGGAGAAGAAGAGTTTTTTTCTTTTATCTCAGAAGATAAGATAAGATCTTTCCTGTCAACTTTTTCAATAAAAAGTTCTGCATCATCTTCAAAATAAAGAAGCTTGCCTTTATCAGTCAATTGTAGTACTGTATATTCTCCGAACAGGCTGCTCATGGTAACCATTTCCACAAGATCAAGACGCTGTAATTTATGTTTCTCTTCCTTGAAAAGTTTTATATTCTCATTCCTTTCCTTAATAGGATAAAGTCTGGCTAATTCACGGCTTATATTAATTATATCGCTATTGGCACAGGCATCACAAAGCATATAAAACAATGCACGATAATCTTCTTCAGATACAAGTTCCTTAATCTTACGGATACATGTAAGATTAGAATTATAGTTTTCCATATTTCTTATCCTTATGGCTAATGTTGGAAGAGCCTGTTTCTTTTCTATATCATGATCACGACTATAGATATAATCTTTAACTTTACGTGCAAAAGAATATGGATTGAGTTCTGAATACTGTTGACCAAATGCACCATAATCATCTCCTAAGAACAAATGTTTACCACAGTCTGTAAGAAAGATATCACTATTGTCTCCTGACAGTTCAATCAAATCTGCTTTTATCAATGGATGGGTACCTTCAATAAGAAGCTTACGCTCACGAAATTGCAATCCAAACACTTCATACATATCCGAAAGGGTTCTGTTTAAGGAAGAACGTCCGTCTCCATCTTGATTGAAAAAATCAAAACATACTTCATAGAAAAGGGCACGGGACTGGATGTCAGTTATAGTATTCTTCAAATCTTTAACGATTTGCATTTCATGGTTATCCTGCTCTAGTGTTTCAATAAACTGAAACAATGCTTCAGCAGTTACATCACTATCCTGAATCTGTGAATCTACAAGCTTACAGAAATCATACCTGTCAAACTCTTTGTCAAGCATTCGTGCTTTACGGTATTCCGGCTTGATATTCTCCAATATGCAATTTATAACATAATTGGTAACCATATAATCCTGGCGTGCTATACGGCATTCACTTAGATTTGTCTGAACAATAAAACCTTTTTTCAATAATGATTTAATAACCGGGACATACTCCATGATATCCAACTGAGTACAATCAAAGTATGATGCAATATCATCAATATCACAACTTCTTCCACTGCAGCTACGATCGAATAAAGCTGTAAAAATAATTACTTCTTCCGTATTGTCTAAACCTAAAAGTTCTTTAAGACAATTCAGAGACAATACCATTTCTTTACCGCCCAATCGTTTTAGTTTACTGTTATGGAGCTTTGAAGCTACTGCCTTAATTAACTGTATCAATGTTTTTTCCATATCATTTTGTTTTATGCCACAAAATTGCATAAGTACTTATGCCAAATTTAGGTATAGATATAGAAAAAACAAATAAATTTGTTCAGAAACATAGATTTATGACCTTTTTTTATAATCCTCTCAAAACATTTTCTACCGCTATAATGTATTTCGGATCTTCCGCATACCCAATATCTTCAAGCCAAAGCAAATAGTTACCACCTTTATACTTGTATTGAACTTTTGTATAATAAGCCCGGACACTTTCTGTCCAATGATTGAATTCATAGTATTTCCCAGTACGTGGATTGGTAAGTCCGAAAAGATTATGCTTATTTCGACATACCGATGAACGGAACCATCCGGTTTCCAAAATAGCTTGGGCCAATACGATTTTGGGATATAGGATTCCGTTTCTTATGATTTCTTTATAAAGGTTGGGGATGGTAAGTTCAGGAAGATTGTTTTCTGCTTGATTTTTTTCCTTTGCAGTATTTTGCACTTCTGTTTTCAGGGATGCTTTTCTGTCACTATTCCGGCTATTTTCTTCTGATTCATTATGATTGTTTGATCTTATAGTCAGGGTATCCTTTGCCATCATCTTATTCTTTTCCCCTTTTGTAACATCCTTTTCTACATGCTTATAGGCCTCTTTTTGTCTTTCTGTTGGCAGAAGTTCCGAATCTCTGGTTATCGTATAGAACTGTGCCGATACGCTTACCGGTAGCAGCATTAACAGCAGTGAAATCAGAATAGTGTTGTGCATTTCTTTTTCAGGAGATTGCCGTGAATACATTTGTGGCATTCAGGCGGTTAGAACCGCAAATATAACAGCTTAATTACAGTAATATGGAAATGCACAACAGAAATCAGTCCGATTTGTTGCCATACGAAAAACTGGCAATACTGGGTATCGACCGTGAAAAGGCGGACAGCTTACCCATGGAAGTGAAGGAGAAGCTGATGGCAGGTGAAGTGACTCCCATCATGCAGGTATCCATCAACGCAAGGAACGGCAGCATCATCACCATGCCGATGAAGCTTCAGATGACTACAGACAAGAACGGTGCTCCGGCTCTTATTGCCTATCCGGTACGTGCCGAACTGGACCGGGAACGAAACAAGGTTCTCAACCTCACTCAGCAGGAGGCTGAACGTCTGGCCAGAGGTGAGGTAATACAGAAGGCGGTCAACGTAAACGGTGAAAAGACTCAGCAGTATCTCCAGCTTGATCCGGAAACGAGATCCGTCATTCATAGGCGTGTTACAGATATCAAGCTGGAGCAGCGTCTGAAGGACATGGAGAAGGTGAACGACATTGAATTGGGTATGCAGCAGAAGCAGCAGGTACGGGAGGGGAAACCGGTTGAACTGAATGTGGGCGGTGAGAAGGTTTCAGTCGGCATTGACCTGAAGGAGCAACAGGGATTCAAGCTTATCAAGGGTGACATGAAGGAATGGGAAAGGCAGCAGAAGCTCCGCTATGACGAGATTCATCCTGAATATCTCGGTCTTGTCATGACTGACAAGAACCGTTGGGAATATCAGAAGGTGGTGGACAGACAGTCCGTTGAGCGTGCCATTTCACTCTCTCCATCCCGGAAGGAAACAAAAGCAAACAGCCTTAAACTCTAATACTCGATTCCTATGGCCAAAAAGACAGATTCAGATAATGATAACGGTATCATACGGCAGTTCAACGAACTGAAGAAGAAGCATCCGGATGCCATGCTGCTGTTCAGACGGAACAGTTTCTATGAACTCTATAAGCAGGATGCCGTCAAGGCTGCCGCAGTGCTTGCCATCGAGATTACAGACAGGATGCTGCCTGACAACAAGAAACCTGTAAAGGTTGCATCATTCCCACAATCGGCACTTGACGTTTATCTGCCCAGACTGATACGTTCAGGGATAAGGGTTGCAATCTGTGATGCACTGGACAGTCCTTTGAAGAAGAAGGCCGGACAGGACAAGGCTGAGAATAATGACAGAACCATTCAAAACAATACAGATATGGGAAAGAAGAAAAAGGAACAGGGTGTGCAGGAAGCTCCTGACAAAACAGTGGAGAACACTGTTGATGTAAAACCTGCAAGGGAAAAGAAGTCGAAGGCCAAAGCTGAGACCAGGACGGATAATGAGGTAAAGACCGAAAAGAAGGACGAACAGAAAACGGAGACAGCCCAGGAACGCAAGCCCCGTGAGCCGCAGATGGTGACAGCCAACGGTGAAAAGGTAACTCATGGCCATGCCTACCAGAGTACCACCAATCCTGCCGAATGGTACTTTACCGCAAAGATTGACGGACAGCAGCTCAAGCCGCAGAAGATGGATGCAGCCGACCTTGCTGCCTATCAGAACAAGGAAATGACGGTACCGCAACTGATGGAACGCTACTATCCGACAAAACTGATGCCGAAAGTATCTGAGGAAGCCTTCCGTATGCCAATGGAGATTGCAGGACCGGACGGCTCTATAACCGTTAATAAGTTCAATGTCTATAAAGAGAAGGACGAGCAGCGTCCTGACTTTGGGAAATACAAGTTCTATGTTCAGGTTGGGGATACGAACATGTCTGCCGTGGCTTCACGCCAGGACCTTAATGCCTACTTTGACAGAGTGGCCACTCCAAACCAGCTTATTGAGAAGAACTTCGGGGAACGTCTGCATCTGAAATCCGCATACGAGAAGTATCAGCTTCCTGAAGGTGTTGACCCCAAGGGTGTGCGTGTGGCCAAGGACAGGAACGACAACAAATGGAAGGTTTCGGTTGACCTTGGAGAAAAGGGACAGACTTCCCGGCATGAAATCTCCTTCGATGACGGATATTCTCTTTTCAAGACCAAGACGGCCACAAGGGAACAGATTGCGGCCAAGTATCTGAATACGGAAATAACCGGTATGGTTGCAACCAATACGGCAAAGGTGGAGAAATCGGCTTCTATGAAAATGTAACATAATCAGAAAAATAAAATACAAGTTATATGTCAGCTAAAATGAATCATGAGGAGCTTGTGGAGCTTCTGCAGGAGGGCAAGATAGGTTTCCTCCGCTTTGTTATGGACAGTGAGAATGCAGATGATTATCTGGAGTGGTGCCGGTCACACGGTACTGACCCTTCGGATGAATCGGCCGAGTTCTATGTGGAACAGACAGACATCGAGCAGATGGACCGTCAGGTAATGGATGACGACAGCTATGGCATCTGGAACTGACTCTCAGGGAAACAGCGGACAGGCGGCCATAGACCGCTTCGCTGCAATGATGAT
>ULUK01038476.1_pt1 | contig 73034 bp, 58 predicted proteins | sample 1958451 | NCBI WGS metagenome assembly ULUK01 (sample SAMEA4835758, study PRJEB28245) | human gut metagenome | biome: gut microbiome; material: fecal sample | place: Denmark | collected 2008
AGGTCTTTCACGCGGTCGATCTTCGCGCCGCCCAGTTCCTGCACGCTGTCAATGTAAAGCTTCACGCCGGCCAATCCATCTTTTACAATCTGGTTGACGGTCACATTCACCCCACATTTCATGCCTTTGTCGTCCAGCACCTCGCCGTGCGAGTCGAACGAGCCGGTGATGGTGGGCGAGAAACGCACGTTCTCGGTCATGACCGGATAGCCGGAATAGAGGACGTGGCGGATCTTCTCTTCCACCAGCTTCATGATGCTGAGGATGGTATCCTCTCGATATTCAGTACGTTCGCGTACAATCTCTTTGGCGATGTACTCCAGCGACTTGGTATCACTGAATGTCTTGACGGAAGCGGTATAATCGTCCGTCCGTTCCGTAATCTTGTTTTCCCGCAGTTCCACGGGCCAAACATACGCTTGTTTTTTGTTTTCGTCAGCCATGATATTAATGGATTTAGAAAGTTAATAATTAGTTTAGAGAGAATTTATATCCAACGGATAAACTTAAAACATGTGGATTATCTCCGTTTATAAAGTTCAAATATCCATTCACCGCCACAACCCATTTTTTGTATTCTACTCCTATTTCAGCGGATGCTCCTACATCTACCGAATGGATAAAATGCGCACAGGGACCTGCTTTCAAGTCTAAATTTACTTGTTTGACCGGGATTTGGTAGGAAGCATAAACCGGTATCAACAAGCTATTCAGATTAAAATTGTCGTCTTGCATAAGTATCAATGAAACTCCCGGGTCGATAGAAAAACGTTGAACAACCGGGATGGACAATTGACCTCCAAAATTTATCCCAAATGCAGCAGATGGGTTATCTGCCTCTCCCATAGATAAACCAATACGAGGTTCGATTTGGATTTTATTTTCTTGCGCAGAAAGTGATATCGTACAGAGAAGGAATATTACAGCTATTGCATATTTCCCCATTTTTATAATCTTGTTCATTTACGTTGTATTTTAATAGAAAATAATGTTTCCATACACTAAGTTCACTCCATCGGTAACAGTAACCGTACCATTCTGAACAGACTCATCTAAGAATACCGTCCAAGTAGGCGTATTGCCGGTAGATACTGTTTCCTGATAAACCGTTTTTCCAGACGCATCCGTTACGGTTACTACTACATCGCCCAAATCTTCCGTAAACGCTAACGTCAGTTCTCCGGTTGTTTCTTCAATACTACTTTCAATAGGGATAAAAAGCTTATTATCCTTATACTTTTTTTCCCAACTTCCTCGTAAAGGAACCTTCCTTTTTCCAAAAGCCGGTACAGCTATGATACATGCTGCCACCAAGCACATCCATTTTGTTAATTTCATATTTTATGCCTTCAAAAATTTAACGGCGGCAAAAGTAGAAGGAAATACAAGCCGAAAGAATAAAATAGACGGTTTTGAATAGGAAACGCCCCTTCTGATAATCAATAGGTTAACAATAAACAAATAGGATAGTTGATAGGATAATCATATATATAATTATATACATATCAGGATATTACATCATTTTAGACAAGAAATCGTATAAATCTATATTTCTGTCGTTTATTTGGAGCTTTTTACGCAAGGTCTGATGGTATTTATTGATTGAACCGAGAGGTTGGTTCATTAAAACCGCTTCAGCATTTGCCGACAAATTGAATAAAGTCAAATAGCAAACCATCTTTTCCTTTTCAGTAAGGTCATAAATGGCTGCTACCCCCGAAATGGAAGGATAAATGGTATCGATTAATTCATAGGCAGCTGCCCAGTCTTTTGCCGACAAAGGAGATTTCGTTGCGTTCGGGACTACCTTTTCCGATAGTTTACGTACTTTTTGCGTAATCGCAGCCTTTTCTAGCATTTCTTGGTTCTTCTGCCCAATTTGCTGCCGGATCGATTCCACTTCCTGCTCTTTTTGCCGATAAAGTTGTTCCATTCGTTGATTCAACAGATCTGTTTGTCGTTGTAGTTGTTCCGATATGGCCGACATTTCTTTTTCACGGTTGCGTAATTGGTTTTTCAAGGCGTTCATTTCATTTTCTTTTTGCACCAATATCAATTGCCGGGATTTTAGCTTCAGCCGATACAAAACAATACAAATGATCAGAATCAAACACACCACAACAAAACAGCCTACATACACCCGTTGTCTGTTTTTGAGGTGAAAAAGATGCATCAATAATTGGGTATAGTTATGTTTTTTCTCTGCCTCAATTAGATTCGTTTTGTTTTTAATATCCAATTGCGAATAAATAGAGTCCACATATTGTTCTAATGACTCTAATGCTCGATCTGTATTCCCATCTTCTTTTTCCAATACAAACAGTAAGTAAAACTTATCAATAAAAACATCTTTGTTGTAAGATGAACTTTTTATTTTATTTAATGAATAACGCGCTTGATCTAACTTATTTTGTGTAAGGTATAAATCTGCTAAAGCTAAATAATCAGCAGCAACCTCTGTTGTGTCAAAATTGATAGCTTGCTCTAAATATTTCTCAGCTAAACAATAGGCTCCCTTTTCTTTATAGATATTACCTAGTCCATTTAAAATCTCTGATTTAGCTAAGGAATCTCCCCAAATAGTTATCATCGAATCCGCGCATAGCATGCAGGCTAAAGCGATATCCAACGAGTCCATAAAGGTATAATTCCGACTGGCATCCCTAAAAGCAAAGGCTTGGCTGCGATGGTTTCCAGCCTGCCGGAAATAACGGGATGCCGTCAGGTATTTCTCGACAGCCTGCTGGTACATGCCTTGAAACTGATACACATCACCCATATAACTGGAAATATAGCCCGACTGGTTCGGCTTGTTTTCCATAATACTTTGTTGCAAGGCTTCGGTATAAGTCCGCAAGGCGGCTTCCTGGTCCTGATCGTCCATATAGGTACGGCCTAAATAAAGGGCGGCTTGCAGCTGTTCATCTATTGTGCCGTGTCGTTTCATATATCGGTATGCCCGCTCCATTTGGGGCACATAGGGCAACGACGTACCAATCGAATCGGCCAGTTGGCATAACATGAGGCACCAGCGTGCATTGACTTCCGGACTTAACAGCTCCGGATGGGCAACACTGTCTGCCAACAAGACATGAGCCGCCTCGGGATCAGACTGCATCAAAGGAGCTGCCTGTTCCATCTGCCGGATGGCGTTGCGGTCTGCTTCATTCGTGCAGCCTTGCATGATCCAGCCCAGAGCGATGACTAAAAGTGCCAGGAAGATTCTCATGGGCACAAAGATAGAGTGTTTTTCCCGATTTCCTCAATACGAAAGAGGATAGTTTTCGCATGGCAGGCAACAAGCTCAAGAAGTAAAAACGCCAAAACTTAAAACTTATTTCTTATTTTTGCATGGAATAACAATGGTATAAAGAATTATAAAATGAAGAATTTGAAAGCATGTTTATTGGGCCTTTCTGCCGGATTGCTGACGCTGGCTATCATGCCATCATGTAAAGAAGAACGAGGCCCATTGAAACGTATCTGGTATAACGGAAGTTACAACCGTGACTTCAACGACTTGAACGATGTACAACTGGAAATGGCCAAGAAGATAGGAATCAAGCCTGCCACAACCCGCGAAGAGGCCGAAGAAGTAAAACGGGAAATGGAAGAGATCAAGACCAATGAGTATTACGAGGTAGAAGAACTCACCCACTCGATTCCGTACCTGATTCCGCAAGCCGCCGAACTATTGCACGACATCGGGAAGAACTTCCAGGACTCACTGACTAACCTGAACGCGTCTCTCTACAAAGTCAAAGTAACCAGCGTTACCCGCACTATTACAGACGTCAAGAAACTAAAGAAAAGAAACTCCAATTCGTCGGTCAATTCTACCCACCAGTATGGTACGACATTCGATATTTCGTGGGTCCGCTATACGAAGGTAGATGAAAAAGACACCCTGAATATCGACAAAGACGAGCTGAAAATGGTATTGGCCATGGTCTTGCGTGACTTGAAACGGGAAGACCGCTGCTACGTCAAGCACGAACGCCGGCAGGGTTGCTTCCACATCACCGTGAAAGACGGAGAATAAAACAAAGAAGCTAGCGATACCGGAGAATGCTCCTACCTCGCTAGCTTTTATTGTATACGATTCATTCCATTCGCTTCCGGCAGCACCACCACGAGAACAGGAAACGGCAGCCGGTAATTATCAGTGCCAACGCCAAGCCGGTATAGAACACGGCGATAAACGATCCCGGCAATAATTGAAACAGCCGGACACAGACACCCAATGAAATCATCACGCCCACCACCAGCCAACTTCTCCCATCAAAGAAGGAAAAGACGGGATTCTTTTCCGGTTTGTGAATAATCCGAAGCGTATGCTTGCGGTACAGATTCTGAAAGATAAACCCTAAGAAGACGAAGAATATCACCAGCATCTCGGACAACTTAAACAAGAAGTATCCGGGATTGTCCATCCAATAGCGAATACCCAAACGCAGCACGTTAACTCCGGCCAGTGTCCAGAAGAGACCGGCCAACAGCAACAACGTTTCTCTGCTTACTCGATAAGGCATATTCTTACAGCAACTGGATAAACAATAAGCCCAAAACAACAGAGACCACCGTAGCAATCAATCCCGGCATCATAAAAGAATGATTCAAAACGTACTTTCCAATTCGGGTAGTACCGGTCTGATCGAAGTTAATGGCAGCTACCACAGTCGGATAGTTCGGGATAAAGAAATAACCGTTTACTGCCGGGAACAAAGCGATCAGCATCCAAGGAGAAATACCCAGCGCAATACCTAAAGGCAACATCGCCCGGATCGTAGCCGCCTGACTGAACAAGAGGATGGACATGACAAACAGAGCCAAACCAAACAACCAGGGCATCTGCGTCACGATATCGACAATTCCGCTCTTCAGTTCTGCCATATTACCGGCAATGAAGGTATCGCCCATCCAGGCAATACCGAAGATCGCCACGACTGCCTGCATACCGGCCGAAAAGACCGAGCCTTGAGCCGCCTTGATTCCATCCGTCCGTGTCACCAACAGGATCAACGCAGCAGCCGACAGCATCAGGATTTCTATAATATGCGACATTTCCATGACTACAACACCCGATTCGAGTTCAAACCGTGGGCGCAAGGATTCCATCGAACCAAATAAGACAATCCCCAAAGTAGCCAACAGGAACAACGCCACAGCCCAGCCAGCTTTCTTCGGATCGGCCACCTCTTTGGCTTTATAATGACTGTCCGACAATTCGCCATTGGCCAACCGGCGCTGGTATTCCGGATCGTCTTTCAACTCTTTTCCTACCCGCAGTGAATACAAAGCACCAGCCAAAACGCCTAACAACGTGCAAGGTACCGAAATCTTCAGGATATCCATCAAGGAAATGTCATATCCGGCCAGCAAACTCAGCAAGGCTACTGTCGCTGCCGAGATCGGACTGGCTGTAATAGCCTGCTGCGAAGCGATTACGGCTATCGCCATCGGCCGTTCGGGACGTATTTTCGTATCTCGTGCCACCTCGGCAATCACCGGAAGAACCGAATAAGCCACATGTCCGGTTCCGGCTACAAAGGTAAAGAAGTAAGTCACCAGCGGACTCAACAGCGTAATCTGTTGCGGATTCTTTCGGAGCAGCTTCTCAGCCCATTTTACCATCAGGTCCAAGCCTCCGGCCGCCTGCATACAACTGGCTGCCGCAATGACGGCAACAATCATCAACATCACATCAATCGGAGGCGCGGTTGGAGCCAGTCCAAAAACAAATGTCAGCACAGCCAACCCGATTCCACCCATCACTCCTAATCCGATTCCACCGATCCGGGCACCTATCACGATGGCCACCAGCACGAAAAATAATTGTAACAGCATATAAATAATGATTTAAACATTGCATGCAACAGGACGAAATGCCACATTTATGTTGCGAGTATGCAAATATACGCTATATTTGTAGGATAGACAAATAAACTAATTAACACAACTCACGTATGAAAAGAACTTGTATGCTATCCCTCATGGGAATCGTCGGATTTCTTTCCAGCGTTTCTGCCCAGGTCAGAACAGAGTTTCTGTTGGAAAAGGGCTGGAAATTTACCCGCGAAGACAATCCTGAATCCGTTCAACCTTCATTCGACGACAGCCAATGGCAGTCGGTTACCGTTCCTCACGACTGGGCCATTTACGGTCCGTTCAGTATTCACAACGACAAGCAGAATGTTGCCATCTCACAAGACGGACAAAAGGAAGCTATGGAACATGCCGGACGAACCGGAGGTCTGCCTTTTGTCGGTGTCGGCTGGTATCGGACTACACTGGATATTCCGCAATTCGCTCCCGGTAAAAAGGCGTTCATTCTTTTCGACGGAGCCATGAGTCATGCCCAGGTATATATAAATGGTAAGAAAGTAGGCTATTGGCCTTACGGGTACAACTCATTCTGGTTTGACATCACACCTTTCATCGAGGCCGGGAAAAGCAATACGCTGGCTGTCCGCCTGGAAAACATGCCGGAATCTTCCCGTTGGTATCCGGGAGCCGGTTTATATCGGAACGTACACGTAGTCGTAACGGAAGATGCTTATATTCCTATTTGGGGAACTTACATTACAACTCCGCAGGTGAATGATAAGTTTGCCCGCGTCAGAGTTGAGACAAAAGTCAATCTGCCGGAGCAGGCTGATCCGAGCCAATACCGTATCAAGACTCTCTTATGCAAACCGGACGGCAGTCGGTTGCAAGAGAAAATACAACCTCTCACCGACATTGTCTACAACAAAGACGTGTTGGTGCAGGAGTTTATCGTAGAAGATCCGGAACTCTGGTCGCCCGAACATCCTACTTTATACACAGCCATTTCGAATGTCTATAAAGGAGAAGATCAGCTGAAGGATGAATATACAACCCAGTTCGGAATCCGTTCCATCGAAATTATCCCCGACAAAGGTTTCTTCCTGAACGGACAACGTACCGTATTCAAAGGCGTTTGCAATCACCATGATTTAGGTCCGTTGGGTGCTGCGGTCAACGATGCAGCCATCCGCCGGCAAATCCGGATGCTGAAAGACATGGGTTGTAATGCGATCCGTACTTCCCACAACATGCCGGCTCCTGAGCTGGTCCGTGCCTGCGACGAGATGGGAATGATGCTGATGGCCGAAAGCTTCGATGAATGGGACAAGGCGAAATGTGCCAACGGCTATCATACCTTGTTCGACGAATGGGCCGAAAAAGATCTGACAAACCTTATCCATCATTATCGGAATAATCCGAGTGTCGTGATGTGGTGCATCGGTAATGAAGTACCGACGCAATGGGACGAAGGCGGTTGTAAAGTAGCCCGCTTCCTGCAAGATATCTGTCACCGGGAAGATCCTACCCGACCGGTTACCCAAGGTATGGATGCGCCGGATGCTGTTGTCAACAACAACTTTGCCGCCATCATGGATGTTCCGGGATTCAATTATCGTCCGTTCCGTTATCAGACCAATTACGCCAAACTGCCGCAACAAGTCATTTTGGGTAGTGAAACGGCTTCGACAGTCAGTTCAAGAGGCGTCTATAAATTCCCGGTTGAACGAAAAGCCATGGCCGTTTACGATGACCATCAGAGTTCATCATACGACGTAGAACATTGCAGCTGGTCAAACCTACCGGAAGATGACTTTATCCAGCACGAAGACCTGCCCTATTGCATGGGCGAATTTGTGTGGACCGGCTTTGATTACCTGGGTGAACCGACTCCGTATTATACCAACTGGCCCAGCCACAGCTCGCTGTTCGGTATCATTGACCTGGCCGGTATTCCAAAGGATCGTTATTACCTGTACCGCTCTCACTGGAATAAAGGCGAAAAGACCTTGCACATTCTGCCTCATTGGAATTGGGAAGGACGCGAGGGCGAAGTAACACCGGTCTTTGTTTATACCAATTATCCTTCGGCCGAATTGTTCATCAATGGAAAGAGCCAAGGCAAACGGACAAAAGACCTCAGCGTTGAAATAGACAGCAGTTATACCGAAGCAGCTCAAAAGAGCTTCGAACGGCAAAAACGTTACCGCCTGATGTGGATGGATACGAAATACGAACCGGGCACTGTAAAGGTAGTTGCTTATGATGAAAATGGAAAGGCTGTAGATGAAGCTGAAATACATACAGCCGGCAAGCCGCATCACATTGTTCTGACAGCCGACCGCGATCAGCTTCAGGCTGATGGAAAAGACTTGTCGTTCATCAATGTCAAGATTGTGGATAAAGACGGAAACTTCTGCCCGAATGAAACCCGACAAATCAAATTCAAGGTGAAAGGTGCAGGAACCTTCCGGGCTGCTGCCAACGGAAACAGTGCCAGTCTGGAATCATTCCAAAAACCGCAAATGAAGTTATTCAGCGGACAACTCACAGCCATCGTACAGTCTGCAGAAGAAGCCGGAACAATTACGTTCGAAGCTTCTGCTCCTGGAGTCAAGAGTGCGAAACTGATCTTGAAAGCCGAATAAGAAGTGAAAAGAAAGGCACGAATTTCACACCTGGAGAACAGGTGAAATTCGTGCCTGAATTATATCCGGGAATCAGATGATTCCCTTCTGATTACTTACTTCTTCTCGTCAGGATAGGTAAACGGAAGGAAACGGACCAGAATCAAAACCGGTATGGCTGCAAACAGAACCACAATAAAGTACTGCGCATAACCCAACCAGTCACTCAAGAAACCACTGATCATTCCCGGAATCATTACACCCAGATTCATAATTCCCGACGCAAAAGCATAATGCGCCATCTGATGCTTTCCGGGAGCTACCTGTTGCATCATAAACAACGTCAGTCCGACAAACCCGAATCCGTACCCGAAGTATTCAAACGTGATGGCACCACCGATCAACCAAGGAGAATCCGGCTGGTAAAGAGCCAACAAAGGATAAACGACGAACGGGAAGTTGAATACGCAGCACAAGGTAAACAACGTCTTCTTCAATCCGCTATGAGAAATGTAATAACCGGCCATAAAAGAACCCAGCACAAAGGCTGCCGCTCCAAACGAACCATAATACAATCCGATCTGTTGCTCGGTCAGACCTAATCCACCATCAGCCAAAGGAGCTTTGAGGAACAAGGGAACGATCTTCATCACCAAACCTTCTGCAAAACGATACAGAATGATAAACAGAATATATAAGGCAATATACTTCTTCTGAAAGAATGTAAGGATCACATCCTTCAAGGCATTCCATGTATCTGCGGCAGAAGTAACCCGATTCTCTGATACTGCTTTATCGCTTGGCAACATCTTCCAGTGGTATAATCCCAGCAAGAGCATGATAGCTCCACAGCAACCCATGATCAACATCCAGGCCTGAACGACACCCACATGTTCAATCAGATAACCGGCCAGATACACCAAACCGCCGGTAGCCGCCAGCTTCGCCACATTATAAAAAGCTCCTTGCCAGCCGATATACTTGGCTTGATCGTCTTTATCCAAAACGGCCATATAAACACCGTCGGTTGCCACATCATGCGTGGCACCGCTGAAGGCAATCACGGCCAATAAGGCGATGGATACCGCAAAGAAGTTTGGCAACTGCAAAGACAAGGCCACCAGTCCGAAAAAGATACCGGAACAGAACTGCGTCAGTACGACAAAGAACTTTTTGGTCTTGAACATTTCCAGGAACGGACTCCACAACGGCTTGATCGTCCATGGAAACATAATTACCGAAGTCCAGAAGGCAATCTGGGCATCCGAGATACCCAGTCCTTTAAACATTAAAGCAGTCACCATGTTCAATACCACGAAAGGCATACCCATGGCGAAGTAAACGGTCGGAACCCATGCGACCGGAGAAATCTGATGTTTTGGCTGATTGGTATTCATCATTGTTTTTGTTTAGAGTTTATAACCACTGGTTCATAAAACCATCCATTTCTTCTGCATGTGCTTCCAGGCTCTGCAACAACTTGAACTGAGCTTTCGTACGGATCAAGTTATGCTTCGGACTGTGAATCTTATAATAAGTATCCCCATTCAGATAATCGGTCAAGAAACGAACAGTCTGCATGTACGTCAGCAAACGGCCGCCATACGGCAACATCTTAATTTCAAGCGGAGTCAGGAAATCTTTGGCTTTTTCCATATATCCACGAGTATAAGCTTCGAAGATAGGCAGGTTTACGTTTACATGATCCAGATTCTCATCATCTTCGGCACCCGTGTTTGCAGCAGTACGGATGAAATCACCGATATCCGACAAGACAAAGCCTGGCATAACCGTATCCAGATCGATTACACACAATACTTTATCGGTATCCGCATCAAACATCATGTTATTTACTTTCGTATCACAATGGTTGGTACGTTTCTTCAGCTTTCCTTCCCGATACAGGCGTTCCTGAATACACATGGCTTCAGCCCGTTTCTCAATCTCTTCAACCAAATCCTTTACTTCTTCCAGACGACCGGCTGCATTTGCCTCAACAGCTTCATGGAATTGCTGCAAACGGAACTCCATATTATGGAAATTCGGAATCGTTTCTCCCAGTGATCCTTCCGGCAGGTCCGACAACATCAGCTGGAAATCACCGAATGCCTTACCGGCTTCGTACGACAATTCCGGCGTTACTTCCTCATAACTCTTACTGCGAGGAATGAAAAGACAAACACGCCAGTAGCTGTCACCGTCAAAATAATAGTATTTTCCGTCTTTTGTAGGCAAGAAAGTAAGGACTTTCCGATCGATATCCGTTTCCCCTTTCGCTTCCAGTTTCTCACGGATATGTGTTGTCACGACATGGATATTATGTTGTAACATCTCTACATTGGTAAATACCAGATGATTGATCCGTTGCAATACATATTTGATCTCGCCTTTATCTGTTGTGACTTTTAACGTATCGTTGATATGTCCATTACCAAAAGGTTCTGCAGAAACGACCTTTTCTTCCAAAGCAAACTGGCTTAGAATGGCCAGCAATTCATCATTTGTTTTTGCCATGATATTTGATTTTAAACATTAATTTGCAGGCAAACTTACAGAAAAATCTGGAATAACCGAAGAAAATTCACAGAGTTTATGTGGACGTTCACTGAAAACTAAGTAAATCCCAACCGTTTTTTCCGATTTTGCCTAAAACAAACTAAATAATTCACATATATGAATTAATCAAATCACAATGGTGAATTAATCAATTCATATGAGTAAATCAATTAATTCACCTATGTGATGCAAATAATTCATAACTAAAAATTCAAAAGAATCAGAGAGAAAAGAATTAAATCAGAAGGGAAATCACCATAATTTGTTTCCAGAACCCAACAGCATCCTTTGCCGATTTCATCCGAAAATGAATATTATTTTCTCAAAATATTGCCTGAACCTCATCTCTTATAAACCTAATTCGCAAATATTTACAACGAGTGTGTTAAACAACATATTTGTACTAAGTACAATTTGATGGCATATCTATTACTTTTGTAAATAGAAAACGGATAGAAGATGAGATGAGAATCAATCAAAATAAATCCAAATAACTTAAATATAATGCTATGTATTTATTAGGATATGATATTGGCAGCTCGTCGGTCAAGGCGAGTTTGATAAACGCTGAAACAGGGAAATGCGTTGCTTCAGCTTTTTATCCCAAAACAGAAGCAGAGATCATGGCAGTCCGCTCCGGTTGGGCTGAACAGAATCCGGACAGTTGGTGGGAATATTTGAAACTGGCTACTGCCGCCGTTATGGATGAATCGAAAGCCGATCCGGCAGATATCCGTTCGATTGGTATTTCCTATCAGATGCACGGACTGGTATGCGTGGATAAAAACAAGCAGGTTTTACGTCCGTCTATCATCTGGTGTGATTCCCGCGCCGTTGAAATCGGACAGAAAGCATTCAACGACTTGGGAGAAAACTACTGCCTGTCGCACCTACTTAACTCACCGGGAAATTTCACAGCCTCCAAATTGGCGTGGGTAAAACAAAACGAACCGGAGGTATTCGACCGGATATACAAAATCATGTTGCCGGGAGATTACATCGCCATGCGGTTGAGCGGAGAGATCTGCACGACGGTTTCCGGTTTGTCGGAAGGTATGTTTTGGGATTTCCAACAAAATGCGTTGGCCAACGAATTATTGGATTATTATGGCATTGATGCTTCTTTGATAGCCGATATCAAGCCGACTTTCGGTCTGCAAGGCGAAGTTTCCAATGCAGCCGCAGCCGAATTAGGGTTGAAAGCCGGTATTCCGATTACCTACCGGGCAGGCGATCAGCCCAACAATGCCTTGTCATTGAATGTATTCAATCCGGGAGAAATTGCTTCTACGGCAGGAACGTCAGGAGTTGTCTACGGAGTGAACGGACAAATCAATTACGATCCGAAATCGCGGGTAAATACGTTTGCCCACGTCAATCATACAACCGACAACCCTCGCCTGGGTGTTCTACTGTGTATTAACGGAACAGGAATCCTAAACTCATGGATTCGCAAGATGGTTGGAGCCGACGGTCTTTCATATGCTGCCATGAACGAACTAGCTTCGCAAGTAGCAATCGGCAGTGAAGGCGTATGCATCCTTCCTTTTGGCAATGGTTCCGAACGCATGCTCGAAAACAAAGAAACCGGATGCTCGTTGCTGAATGTCAATTTCAACCGACATGACCGCCGCCATCTGATACGCGCTGCCCAGGAAGGTATTGTCTTCTCGTTTAAATACGGTATTGATATCATGGAAGGCATGGGTATACCGGTCAAGAAGATCCATGCCGGACATGCGAATATGTTCCTGAGTCCGATCTTCCGGGATACATTAGCCGGAGTGACTGGTGCAACCATCGAGTTATATGATACCGACGGTGCTGCCGGAGCAGCTCGCGGAGGCGGTTTAGGAGCCGGCATCTATCAGAACACAGAAGAAGCCTTCTCGAATCTGGAACGGATAGCTGTCATCGAACCAGATACCTCAAAAGCCGAACAATACCAGGCTGCTTACGAAAACTGGAAACTGGAACTGGAACACCGGATACAATAATCCGGAACGGCAAAAGGCAAAAACAAGAACAAATTATTCAATAACAAACATAAAACATTTTATATCATGGAAACAAAAGAATACTTTCCTGGCATAGGAAAAATCAAATTCGAAGGAAAAGAAAGTAAGAACCCGATGGCTTTCCGGTATTATGATCCCGAAAAAGTAATCATGGGCAAGAAGATGAAAGACTGGTTGAAATTCTCAATGGCTTGGTGGCATACGTTGTGCGCCGAGGGAAGCGATCAGTTCGGTGGTGGAACCAAACAATTCCCCTGGAAAGGTAATCCCGATAAATTGCAGGCAGCTAAAGAAAAGATGGATGCCGGATTTGAATTCATGCAAAAGATCGGAATCGAATATTATTGCTTCCACGACGTTGACTTGTGCGACGAAGCTGATACAATCGAAGAATACGAAGCTAATCTGAAGGAAATCGTGGCATATGCTAAACAGAAACAGGCTGAAACTGGTATCAAACTGTTGTGGGGTACTGCCAATGTATTCGGTCATGCCCGTTATATGAACGGAGCTGCTACGAACCCTGACTTCAATGTCGTTGCCCGTGCTGCTGTCCAAATCAAGAATGCCATCGATGCTACTATCGAACTGGGCGGAACAAACTATGTATTCTGGGGTGGCCGCGAAGGTTACATGTCTTTGTTGAATACCGATCAGAAGCGCGAAAAGGAACATCTGGCTCAGATGCTGACCATGGCTCGCGATTACGCTCGTGCCAAAGGTTTCACCGGTACATTCCTGGTTGAACCGAAACCTATGGAACCGACCAAACATCAGTATGATGTCGATACAGAAACCGTAATCGGCTTCCTGAAAGCACACAACCTGGATAAAGACTTCAAGGTTAACATCGAAGTAAACCATGCTACACTGGCAGGTCATACATTCGAACACGAACTGGCAGTAGCCGTAGATAATGGCATGTTAGGTTCGATCGATGCCAACCGAGGCGATTATCAGAACGGATGGGATACAGACCAGTTCCCGATTGATAACTTCGATTTGATCCAAGCCATGATCCAGATCATCCGCAATGGTGGTTTAGGCAACGGCGGAACTAACTTCGATGCCAAGACTCGCCGTAACTCAACCGATCTGGAAGATATCTTTATCGCTCACATCGCCGGTATGGATGCGATGGCACGTGCTTTGGAAAACGCAGCCCGTCTGTTGGAAGAATCACCTTACAAGCAAATGTTGGCTGATCGTTATGCTTCATTCGATGCCGGTAAAGGTAAAGAATTTGAAGAAGGCAAGATGACCTTGGAAGAACTGGTGGCTTATGCCAAGACTCAAGGTGAGCCGAAGCAGATCAGCGGTAAGCAAGAATTGTATGAAGCAATCGTCAATATGTATTGCTAATGACTGCACATTCAACAACTGAAGGAAACAAGTTGTACTTATACTCCATAACAATGGTCGCCGTTATCGGCGGCCTATTGTTTGGATATGATACAGCTGTTATATCCGGAGCAGAAAAAGGACTGGAAGGATTCTTCCTGACAGCAACCGATTTCCACTACGACAAAGTCATGCATGGCATTACTTCGTCGAGTGCTTTGATCGGCTGTGTGATCGGAGGAGCCGTATCCGGTTATTTCGCCTCGTTATTAGGGCGACGTAATTCGCTGCGTCTGGCGGCTGTCCTTTTCTTTCTTTCGGCATTAGGTTCCTATTATCCGGAATTTCTGTTCCTGGAATATGGGAAAGCCAATATGAGTTTGTTGTTAGCCTTCAATCTCTATCGTATCATCGGTGGTATTGGTGTCGGATTGGCATCAGCCATTTGCCCGATGTATATTGCTGAGATTGCCCCTTCCGAAATACGAGGAACTCTCGTCTCTTGTAACCAGTTTGCCATCATCTTCGGTATGCTGGTCGTTTACTTTGTCAATTACCTGATTTTAGGAGACCATACCAACCCGATTGTCTTGAAAGATACCGCTACTGGACTTTATTCATTAAGTCCGGAATCGGATATGTGGACGGTACAGAACGGATGGCGCTATATGTTCGGCTCGGAAGCCATTCCGGCTGCGGTCTTCGGCCTGTTGCTTTTTACCGTACCGAAGACTCCCCGTTATCTGGTTATGACCGGACAACATCAGGTTGCACTTTCTATCCTGGAGAAAATCAACGGAGTTAACAAAGCCCGCGAAATTTTAGCCGAAATCAGAGCTACTGCTACTGAAAAGACCGAAAAGTTATTTACTTACGGATTTGCCGTTATCTTCATCGGCATCATGCTTTCTGTCTTCCAGCAAGCCATCGGTATCAATGCCGTTCTGTACTACGCACCTCGTATCTTTGAAAGTGCCGGAGCAGAAGGCGGTGGTATGATGCAAACAGTCATCATGGGAATCGTGAATATTCTCTTTACCGTAGTAGCGATCGTAACGGTAGATCGTTTCGGACGCAAACCGTTGTTGATTATCGGATCTATCGGAATGGCAGTCGGAGCCTTCATGGTGGCTATCTGCGACAACTGGGGCATTAAAGGTATTATTCCTGTCTTGTCGATTATTGTCTATGCCGCATTCTTTATGATGTCATGGGGACCAATCTGCTGGGTATTGATTGCCGAGATCTTCCCGAATACCATCCGTGGTCAGGCAGTTGCCATTGCCGTAGCCTTCCAGTGGATCTTCAACTACCTGGTATCATCTACATTCCCGGCATTGTATGATTTCAGTCCGATGTTTGCCTATAGCCTTTATGGTATCGTCTGCGTCATCGCCGCGCTATTTGTCTGGCGTTGTGTACCAGAGACCAAAGGCAAGACACTGGAAGAAATGAATGCTCTCTGGCAAAAGAAATAAAAATATTGGTGAGCTGCATGGTTCAATCAAACAAGTGAAAAGCAGAGTTCTCTCCTTTGAAAGAAAAGAGTGCTCTGCTTTTCTTCTTTTCCGCAATCGTAAAAGGGAAAATCCGTGTTCTTATACCAGATTCATAGATATTTTTTCCCTATTAATCGATTTTCCTTGTAAACTTCAGAAAACTTACTTTATTTTGATACGACGAAACAAAAAATAAGGTATGAAACAGACAATTGTACTTTTCTTTCTCTTCCTCTTTGCCATTAGCTGCCAAGAAGAGATAGAACCGAATTTTTCATTTACGAACGAAAATGAAGAAATAACCATAGATGGAAACGAAAAGGCGGAAGTAACCTTCAGTTTCTCCAGCTCTCGTGAATGGGAAGCAACAACAACCAGCGACTGGCTAAGCATTTCGCCAACCTCGGGCGATGCAGGTAGCCATCAAATCACATTGACTGCAACCAGCGAGAACACGACAGGCACAACACGAACGGCTACTGTTCTTCTTTCTTCCTTATCGTTGACACACGAAGTCACGGTTAAACAACAGGCCTCCGATTTTGTGGAACTCGAGCAAGCAACTTATCAGGTACCGGCAGCCGGTGATATATTGAACATCCAGTTTTCGACCAATGTGGAAGATGATGAACTGGCTATTTATGGTTCTGCCACTTGGTTGACCCAAGACGTAAGAACCCGTTCCACCAACTCCTATATCGTCAGTCTGCGCGCTTTGCCCAACACAGACAAAAGTTCCCGAACAGCATACATTCTTTTCTATAAAGAAACAGAAGGCACGCGAACCTTGCTGAACACCGTAACCATCGTACAGGAAGGTACGGCTTCGGGAACATCTACAGATTATTCGGCAGACAAACAAGTACGCATCTTGCAACAAGCCTCTTTAGGAAAAGGATTGCCCATCGTCATTATGGGAGACGGATTCATTGATACAGACATAGCCGATGGTACATACGACACGGTCATGGACAAAACACTGGAGAATTTATTCACCGAAGAACCGCTGAAATCATTACGCGGCTATTTCAATGTATATGCCATCACGGCTGTTTCCAAAAACAACAATTTTGGTAGCGGATTCGAAACGGCTTTCAGCTGCGAACTGGAAGGTGGTAACAGTACCGGTATCTCGGGCAACGACGAAGCCGTCATGGAATATGTTGAAAGTATTGAAGGTGTTGATCTGGAAGAAGCATTGGCTGTCGTCATCCTCAATTCTTCTGCGTATGCCGGTACGACTTACTTTGGATACAGCGATGGTTCGAAAGTTGTCGAGTTTGCCATTGCCTATTGCCCGGTCATCGATAATCTGGAAAGTGAAAGCTTCCGGCAAGTACTCGTACATGAAGCCGTCGGGCACGGATTCACCAAACTGGAAGATGAATACAGCTATGAAGAAAATGGAAGTATTCCGGCATCTGAAATCAAATCGGTAAAAGAGTTACAAGTCTTGGGTTGGGCCTTGAATGTTGATTTCACCACCGATGAAAATGAAGTCTTGTGGAGTGACTTTCTGAAAGACAGTCGTTATACCTCTGAAAGAATTAGGATTTACGAAGGTGCATGTACTTATATCTCCGGAGCCTATCGTCCGACTTACGAGAGCATGATGAACAGTAATATCAACGGGTTCAATGCACCTTCCCGAAAAGCGATGTATGATATGGTGATGAAACGTGCCACCGAACAAGAGCCTACATACGAAGACTTCGTGACATTCGACCTGCCAATACAGGCACAAAACCGCTATACAACGCGGACAGCTTCTGCTATGACGAAGCCATTGCCTCGTCCTCACTTCGTCCATAAGAAATTGATCAGTAATAAATAAGTAATTCAACATAAAAAATCCCGCCCGTCGGATCAATCAGAAAACGACAGGCGGGATTTTTATTTCACACAATTACGTAATACGATCATGATAATCGTCAATCAAAATAAATAGTCTCCAATTCTTTCCATTCAGGATTGACATCAATAACCAAATCTTTGCTGGTGGACAAATCTATGGGTTCGTCCTCACCATAAGACTGTTCATGATTCTTTGCACCCATAGAATAAAGATTGTTTCGCGCTATATTAAATGTGATCGGAGTTGCCGGATTTTCTTCCGTGATAACCTCCGGAATACCCGACTCACCGGGTAATACCAAGGTTCTTGTCTCTGAGAACTCTTCCGCCTGCCGCACTTCAATATTCCAATACGTGAGAATCTCGTCATTCTGTCCGACCAACTGCAACTGGAATGTCGGAATACCGGCATCAGCCTCTTCCTGCGTGATGCTTATCGGCACCCAATAACAACTGTTGAAGACAGAACCTTGCAGAACCCTTATTATTCCGGCTTCCTCCAATTCCTCATTGATTTTCCAGTTCGTATCCTCACCGTCCAGAAAACCATCACCGTTAGCATCCAAAGGCATTCCATTTTCCCCTCCGGGAAACCATTTACCCAATTCTATATCTTTTGCCACAACAAAGGCATCATTCGTTTCAGAGCCATAAAACCGAGTGTCATAGTCTGTCCTCGGATTGAATCCGTTTATCACTTTCAGTTTGCTGAAGTCATTGGGATCATACAGCGAACGGAAGCCTCCGAATATAATGGATCTGTTCACCTTCAGAGTCACCAGGCGGATCGACTTGACCGCCTTCTCTCCTATCACAGCCGGAATACGCGTATAATATCCCATCAGACCTGCCACCTGACGGCGCAGGCGGATAGCTGGTATTTCGGATATCTCCTCATCTTCCGGATTGGCTATTATTTCCCCATTCTCCACATAAAACGACTGTGCACCGGCAAATATCTCTGCCACACCATCGCCATCGGGAACTGTTACCATTTCCGAATTCGGAAACTTATCGCCCAACGACAAGCCTTTGAACGGTTCATAGCCACCATAAGTTCCGGAATGGAATCCAACGCCATAAACTATATATTCAACTCTTTCCTCAAGCAGACTGTTACCTTCCAGCACAACTTCCCGCTGTCTGCCGCGTTTCTCTCCATTCACATAAGGCACACTGACCTTGTTTTCCGTATCGCTCCAATTGGTGAAAGTCCCTTTATAAACAATCTCGGCGGTTAATGCCCTCTTTATGATGATCACATCCACACGATCGATTGTCTGCTCCGGCGAGAAACTGTAAATCGGACGGCTTTGGGATTTAGTAGTTGTTGTGTGCGACGACACTTCACCCACACTTTCCACCTTAATCAAGAAAGTTTGTGTCGGTGTTTCCGATGAATGCTCATCCGGTGAGATTTCTTTCTTTTCGCAAGATGAAAAAAGAAATAAGGAAATAAAGAGGAGTAACAAGCCTGTTATTCCTCTTCTATAATATATTGTAAAGGATTTTGTGTTCATCAGTCTATTGCTTATTAAGAGACATAACCACGGAGAGGATAAATAACGGCTCCGTGGTTTTGTATCTATTTATTCACCTTTTTCTATTCCATTGATTAAATTATGATTTTCCTTCCATCCATCATCAATTTTCAGCAATAAATACTCAACTCCTGAATCTGCATCGATTTCTAATGGATCATCATCATCATCTTGTTTTGCATTTATCTTCGTTCCAAGAGAATAAAAATGATTTCTACTGATGAAATAACGTTGTTCTCCATCTTCTTTAAGTTCTTTCAGATTTATAGTTTTAAGAGTTTTTTCATTTTCACCTCTAAGAACAATATACAATGGTGTTTTTTCGTCATGAATATAATCGCCTGAATTAGCGAAAGGTAGTAAAAAACAACTGCCAAATAATGTATTTTTAAGACAAGTTACACTGTTCTTTAAATAAGTAACAACATCTTCATCCATTTCATCTGGAAGTAAGAATCCGCCATTAAACTCATATCTATCTCCTGGTTGTAAACTTGCGTTTGATATCTTATCATCATCAAATGTAAAAGTCAATAGATTGGCCTCAGAATATGATGTTCCACCAAAACCATTTGCAAACTCTTTATCATACAATGAAGCAGGGAAATAAATGCCAAATATATCCATATATGTAGAAACAGTAAGACTCTTAACTCTCTCATTTCCAACATAAGCCGGTATTTTTTCCAAATAAACTAACATACCTGATACCTGACGATCTAATGTAATTGCATATTCCTGAATAAAATTTCCATACTGATTCACACTTACATCTTCTGAACCAGCAAACAATTCTTCATGAAACTTATCGCCCTCGTTAACAGTTGCTTTAAGATATATTTCATTTTCAATATCACTTATCGTATAAGGCGGCGTATCAGAATCTCCTGTAGCGTTATATCCATAAGCAATTATGATATAGCGACCCTCTGTTAAACCTGACAATTTCAATTGGTAAGTTTCAGATGCCGACATTTTATCCACTTTTAAAATATATTGATTCAAATCTGTTGTAGTAGTAACCTCAGAACCATTCCAAGAAGAAACGGTAACGCCTTCTATTTTTTTAGTTGTTCCATGTTGATATATCCTGAAACCTATCCGATTTACATTATTACCACCACTACTAAGATCTGTTGATGGATCAAAATGATCAATCGGACGTGCAGCGCGAGTAGTGATATCCGATAAGGATATTGTCAAAATTCCTTCACCCGGCAACAATTCAACGTCGTTTTCCTTTTCTACATATATTATTTTCTCTTCTGTACATGCGGCAAAAAGCATCAAAAAGGCAAATGCCAGTGCCATAAACAAATTTGTCTTCATACTCTGACTTTCTTTTTAATTAAACAAGTATCTCTTTTCAAAAACGTTATGTCACAATATATAAATGGGGCATAGAGGCACCGAAATGCCTCTATGCTTTATTACATATCTGATGACATGCCTTTCTTTAGATTTCTATTATAACTAAAAGGAATTAATCAATTTCCAAATCGTGAATGAATTCCCACTGATCATTAATCTTGATTGTCAGCTCCTGATCTTTATCCAATGGCTGTGGTTTATCCGGGTCTGTACCTGGATTCGTTGGATCATCGCCATTTCCACGCTGACCTATCTGATATAAGTGATTACGGTAAATATTGAATACATATTCACTATCACCTTGCGTTTGGTCAATAGACATTTCATCCAACTTAACATTCCAAGATTTAAGGACTGAATCATCAGCACCACCAATCAATTGTAATTCAAATGTATTCACATTAACATTATCTGCCACTTCAAACGGAATAACAAATCTACCTGCCAATACAGAATTTGTTGCTACTCTTGGATTATCATTTGCTTGATCAAAAGCATTTACCCAAGTTGTCGTCGCAGTTTGATCTTTAGAACCTATATTTGTTGTTGAATATTTAAATTCAGATCCCAACGTTGGAGCTTCATCATAATATATATCCGAAGTTATATTATACCAATAACTACCATCAACTGCATTCGAATTAGCAGGTTTAAACCATTGTGCCAAATCTATTTCATAAACTGTATAAGCATTATCAGTACTAGCTTCATCATATTTTGCATCAGCAGAAGCTAAATCAAAACCATTCACAACATTCTCTTTTCCAACTTCTGTTGCATCATCTTTCTGATTACCTAAAGCATGAGTAAGGTCTATACGAGTATTCTTTGTTGAAGCAACAAGGCGAATTTTTTTAACAGCATCATACTGTGAAAGCCTTGAACCATCACCTTCTTCATTTCTAACCATTGCTGGAATTTTACTAAAATATCCTAACACACCAGCTACCTGACGTTTCAATAGGACCTCAGTAGTAAAACCTCCATCAAATTGTAAGGTAACAGGTTTTGAGATACCTGAAAAGATTTCAGCTTCAGTTGTAGATGTTCTGCCATCTTCCGTCAACAAAAAACCTTCACTTACATTTGAACTTGCATTCCAAGTCAGACTTGAACTAGTCAGAGTACTCCAATCTGCATTAATCCAAGCTGCAGCTTGATTACCTGCGACTATCTTATATGGAGCTAAATCTGTTGCTGATGTATTAGATTCATCCTGACCAACAGCAAGGATCGTATAGCTTTTACCTTTTTCCAACTTATCACCATCTTCCAACTTAAGTGAATATTTACGTCCATAGTTGTAATCAACAGAATTTTTATCCCACATATTTATTTTCAAAACTTTGACAAGTTTCATTGGAGTTGCAACATTTTCTGAATGTTCAAAAACTAACAACTGAACATCCGTAACATTTTCAGCTCCTTTATTCTCTGTCGAATATAAAGGGCGAGACTTGGTAGAAAGAACATCTGTATCCTGCATGTCCAACACAATTACCTGTTCACCAGTGGCAACTTCTGAGTTCTCACCTTCATTAATGATTTCATCCTCATTACTACATGATGTAGAAATCGTCATTAAACCTGCAGCGAACATGGCTGCATAATAAAACTTCTTTTTCATACAAAATAAATTTAGTAAGTTAAACATAATGTCTATATATCTTTAGCTGACAAGGATATATATCTTGTCACTCTATTTCCATCGAATGCAAATTCTCCCAATTGTCATTTACAAGTACATACATCTTGAATTTACTGTTCCCACCGCCATCCGGATCCGGATCTTCAGGATCAGGTTCTTCCGGATCGGGATCTTCGGGATCTGGATCAGGATCTGGATCGGGTGGATCTGGCGGATCAATTGGTTCTCCGCCACTCTCGTAAATGAAACGAAGGATGGTTAGCGTGTTTCGCTTCATAGAAATATTGATATCCTCTGGGGCAATCCACATTCGGCTACGCCCGGCACGTAACTCGTCGGGAAAAACCTCATAAAAATTGATGCTTAAGGTTGAATTATCGATGTCTGTTGACGGACAAAGCAGCGTTCCTGTAAGAATCTCGTTTGGTTTCTGCCACAAGGTGTCGGTATGTACCAAAGCTTCCCGTGAATAACTGAAGTCAGCCTTCACGTAGGCATACACATTTGTAATGTCTTTTGTAGAGAAACGAATCTCGTCCGGCAGATTCTCGGCTTTGATAAGTAACTTGCCTTTAACGCGTTCAAGTTCTACGGTATAGAGATACTGATTCTCATCATACACGAATGTATCGCTACTCAGATAAATATCGTTTCCCTGCGCATTGTATAAATGCAAGTCTGACGATGTTGCATCATCGCCAAGCGGAACCTCACTCTGCATGTTTCCCCACGTAGTCATCACATAAGTGCCGAAAGGTATGTCTTCGGAAAAAGTCACACCAACTTCTTTGTCACCCGAAGTGACAGTGAAAAGTTTCTGTTCCACCATCATCTCACCCGTCTCAAGCCTGTCTAGCCTGTAATAAAGTGTCGATACATAATCCTTGAAAGGAAGCGTCTCGTCTTTCTTTACATCGTATCCCCATTTTACAGCAGACTCAATATTGAAATAATTCTTGTCTTTCACGGAGATGTTCACCTGCAAAGGCGGACAAGGCAAAATCTCATCACGTATACACGATGACAACATGATCAGTGACAAAACATATACTATGTATCTGGCGTATCCCTTCATCTTATCATATCTCGTAATTGTTCAATTCCTTTCGTATCCTTGGGTAAAGAGTTGATTATCTTCTTTGCCTCAGCCTTCCTTCCCGTACGTAAAGCCAGTATCGCTGCATTTAGATCAGCGAACGGAGCCAACAACGTGTAAGCCTCTTCCCATTCACCACTTTCCGCCTTCATCACACCCAAGTTATAACGTGCTTCCGGCAAATCTGTATGTTTCTCCAACAGAGCCACAGCTTCGGCCGTACGTCTGTTACGGTGATATATCACAGCCAGGTTGTTGGCTGCTGCCTCCGATTCCGGGAAATAGCGTAACGTCGTACGATAAACCTCTTCGCGCTCATGATCTGTCTTCACCAATTCAGAAACACGCAGCAATTCTTCCTCACTGAAAGCATCCGGACGCGTCTTATAAAACGACAAAAGCTGTGCATCCGTTGTGAAACTCTTCACTGTATAGGTATATAGATATTCCACCACACGGTCTTTCTGCAGATAATTGTCTTTTATTCGATTCCAAGCCGGCAACCGGCGTATATGATATTCTTGTACATCATCGTTCTTGTCGCTATATTGGGCAAGGATTGATGCAACAGCAGAGACATCTTCATCTTCCGCACGGCGCATGGCTTCAAGAACCGGTTCCCATCCTTCAGGACGGGATTTTACGGTTATCAGCTGCTGTACCTCATAAGGCAGATGTAGTTTATCGGACAACCATCTCTTTGCAGACAAAGCCCGATTGCGTGCCAGCGTGGTGTTGAAAGCCAACGAACCGTCGGCTGACGCAACACCCACGATCTCCAGTTTATTCAGCACCGACAAGGAGTCGTTCAGAACCGGACAAAGCCTATTGAGCATTTTTTCCATCTCGGTGGCATTATGTCCCATATCCATTTTTATATCGAAACGGTTGATTTTAAATTGCAGGTTTGCTTTTCCTTTCCCTTCCCGGATTTTCGGAGGAACTACAAAATCCGGATTCAAACGTACCTGTTTCATTTCCGAACGGAAAAAATTCATCGGATCTGCCACCTCTGCCAATATCAGCGTATCCGTTCCGGTACACTCACCGCAACCATCTGTCGATACGACTGCCCGAAGATGTGCATTGGTTATACCTGCAGGAAGAATAACCGGACAAGTGTATGGTATTTCGTATGACTTCCTGTTATCTATCATGCGTGCTTCCTGCACATAAGGATCACTATATCCGTCGAGCACTTCCAGCCTTTCCACTTTCTTCCGGTAGATTGAGGCATCGAGTACCACCGGAGGATATTCACCATACACCGAATCACTAACCACCAGTTGAGGAGTGATTACAACACGACTTCTCCGCGTCAAATAGTTCTCTGGAAGATGAAAAATCACATCGATACGTGCACTATCATCTACTCCGGGCATTAGAACCTGTGAAGACGGTAATATTTTCAAGGGTGCCGTCTGTCTTGTAACGCACGATGAAAGTACCGAAGCCAATACGAACAAAGCAACAAACAACGACCTGAAGTTTCCTGCTTGGATCGAATCTATATTATATAATGTATGCTTATATTTCTTCATATCGAGTCCGTCTAATGGTTAGAAACTAAAACATATAAACTAGAGAAATCGCAGCTTGCGTAGGCCCTACATAATTTTTGGTTTTATTCTCGTAACACTTCTCACAGTAAATTCTGTCGCTCTCTTTGAACCACAGACGGGCATATCCCAAACCAATCGCAGCTTCCAGATTCCAATGCGGTGAAAGAATCCAGTTATAACCATAAGAAATTCCTCTGCCGGCCAGATAGCCGTCGTAACGTTTATCCTTAAAACCTCCGAAGAACTGAGCTCCGTGTAGATGTAACCCCACAAAATGACCTTCAAATTTTTCACACAACCAATATTTCAATTCCGGTTGTGCCAACCAGAACCGCATCTTTTTGTCGTCTTTGAATGTCCAAGGATTATAGGCGGCGTTTAGCTCAATGGTCACCTTATTACTGGTAGCAAATTCAACTCCTGCGTTCAAGGTTGTTGTCAGCCAATACAGCCCATTCGTCTTCACGGCTATTTCCTGAGCCGACAAACGAACCATAAAGACAACCATTGTACCTAATAATAATATACGGGTCAGGTGTCTTCTATACACAACAGATGTCACCATAAAAATATCTTTTTTATACAATCAATACAATCTAAGCTAGCAATTACAACGGATCATCACATCTAAAATTACACTTTCCAATTCCACAAAAGAGAAGCCTGATCCGCCATCGTCATTTTTTCAATAAGACAAAGCTAAAGACAAAACTGATACTTGGTACATCGCCGGAACAACGATGAACCTTTTGGCATTTCATATATAGAATCTGGTACAAAAAGTAACAGGCTATGAATAATATGGTACTAAATGAACGAATTGATACAAAATAAAAAAGCGGGCTCAATACTTTTAAAGTACTGAACTCGCTTGATGATACATTAAATCAAGACTACAATCTTGTTAAAACTTCCGTTGCTTTAAGAACTGTTTCGGTGTAAGTCCGGTAATTTGCTTGAACTGCCGATAGAAGGAAGTCCGGGATCCAAAACCTGCCTTTTCGTAAAGCATATCCCAATTGTCTGATCCGCTGGTTGTCATCAGATGAATCACATAATTCACCCGGTATTCAGCCAACCATGTACTGAAATTTGTACCCGTCATACGGTTGATAGCCGTTGAAAGATGTGTACGATTGGTAATAGCCGCTTTAGCTAGAAGCGAGATAGTCAGTTCCGGATTCAGGAAAGGACGGTCTTTTTCCATCACCAATAATACACGATAATACAAGTTACGATAAAAATCATCATCACTCGTACCTTCTGAATCAGACGATTCCTGAAGAGTTTCATCAGTTGTAGCTTCTAGGTCTTGCCCAACAGCCAATAAAGGCAAAGATTCTTCCTGTTTGGATACTAAATAAATTCCCATCTCGCGCCACTCAATATACCGTCTCATCAATACTTGGAATAACGTTTGAAGCCGACGTTTCTTGTTTCTCCAGTAAAAAATCCCCCACACAATGATTAGCATTAGCACAATGACAACCATCACAAGGATTACAATCTCCAACCGACGCTGAGTCAACTTTCCTTCTGCTTCCAGAATCTGTTTTTCCATACCGGCCACATCCTGCTTTACAGAATAATAAGCCAGCATTCCATTCAGCTGATTGTCGTAATATTGTTCTGATATCGTTTTCCAAACTGGCAGAAGTTGCATGGCGTTCTTCGTGTCCTTCTCTTGTATATACGTGCTCATCAGCGGCTCTGAAGTTTCAAACAACTGGAAAGAAACGGGCCTGGTAAGAATCAAATCTTTAGCCTCCTGATAATAAAAATCCGCTTTTTTCGGATCTCCTGCCCGCTCATAAGCCTTTCCTAACCGGAAACAAACCGATTCAAAGGAAACCGTTTCTTCCTTTTGGGTATGATAGTCGTCATACAGACTTTGAAGCAACTCAATCGAACGGTTCAACGAATCAGGTATCTCGCTCAAACTCCAGCCTTTATAAAAACGAGTGGTATAATCAACTGATTTGTAAGAACCCGGAAGCATATCCTCTTCCTGGATGTTCAACTTGTCAATCAGCGACATATAATAGACTGCCGAATCATATTTCATGGTATAAACCATGTGCATAGCTTTTGCTAAATAGGCATTTGCCATCGACAAGGTATCGCTTTTATCAGAATTGGCTATTACCTGATTGAAAAGTTCATTAGCCTCGTCGTTCATCTTCCAGTTTGAATACACCAATGCCAAGGTACTGGATATCCGATTTTTACAAAGTGGATCGTTTAGCGAATCTGACAAAAACAATCCTCGCTGAAGACAAGCTAATCCTTTTTTCAAATCATTATTATTAAAATATACCGATGACGATAAGGCATAAGAATAATTCCATAACCTAAGCTGACGAGGTTCAAGCCGGGAAGGTGGTGTGGACATCAATTCATCGCATAACATCAATAGCGTATCCATCTTCTCATGAGTCTTCAGCATATTATTGACTACATAATGATAATTACGGTCAAACCGCTTTTGGAACTCAAGATCATCAGGTGAGCAGGTTGGCTCCGATTGACAAGAAAACAAAATACAACATGGAGTCACTAGGGAAAAGACCCACAATTTACAGTAGTGTAACAACTTCTTCATGGATAATTATATATTTATGTTTAGTTACTATTTCGGAGCCAAAACACTACCAGTGACTTTGCTTATGCGAAGATACAAAAAAAGTGAAAAACAATGCCAGCTTTTCATAAAAAGCCGGCGTCTTTTTCACTTTTTCTGCCTATGAAATGAAGAATTTTCAATGGCAAAAATTCCCAAAAGTTCAAAAGGTTCAAAAGGTTCAAAAAGTTCAAAAAGTTCACAGTGCCCTCCCTGAAATTATCTGAATCTGCGGTGCAATGAATAAAGACCTGGCAAACACTTGCCTACTTGACAACGAAAGATGTATTTTGTACAATAAGTACAGTTATAAGAAGCTTTGCAAAGCCCGACAGCTCATCGAGATTTCCTCAGCGGATCTATATGAAACAAGCCATCCAACACAGCTTTTTTTGTTACAACTACAATCCTCGCATTTCTCGGCAGACACCTGCTTCCGTAATATGAACAATCATCTTGCCAATAAACAATCCGACAAAACTCTTCTCTCTTTGTCTTCTGTTTTGTACCACGCTTTCTTAAACAACCACGCCGAAAGTTTCAGCCGTGGGGACACAGTGAACTTTTTGAACTTTTTGAACCTTTTGAACTTTTAGGAATTTACCCAACTACAAAAGTAGCATCACAACAAACCATAAATCAAAATGTTACCTCAATACCACCCATAAAAGTAGCTTTAGGCATCGGGAAACCATCGTTAATGGAATAACGCGTAGCCGTCAGATTCTCTCCCTTCACGAAAATATTCAATCCTTTATCCGGATTCTTCCCGAAATGATAAGCAGCACGAGCATTCAAGACGGTATAATCTTCCTGCTTCGTGCAAGCCTCGTCTGTATAGAGATCAAAAATTGATTGAACAGCCAGATGGAACGAGAAACGCCCTGGAAGATAAGTCGCTCCGGCATAGAATTTATGTTTAGGAGCTCCTGCAATCGGGTCACTCTGATCCAAAAAACTATAATTGGTTGTAAACGAAAGATTTTGCAGAATCTGGTATTTCACTTCGGCCTCTACTCCTTTATTGGTAAATTCCCCTGTATTGACATTCAGCGGATTGCCATCAATCATAGCCGTACGGATCATATCTTTTCCATCGATGTAAAAGGCTGTCACCTCGGCCGACAAACGTCCGTCAAGGAAAGACTGCCCTACCGAGATTTCATAATTCATCATATTTTCCGGTTTCAGATCCGGATTCTTCGGCTTAAACATATACAATTCACGAATATTCGGGCTACGGAAACCTTTGGAAAGAGAAGCTTTCCAGACATTCCCTTCAAACGGCCGATATGTCAAACCTGCCTGTGGCACCCAAGCACCGCCAAACGAACTGTTATGTTCGTAACGGACACCCGCATTTACCCCCAGTTTATTGAAAAAATCCTGTTGCATAATGACATAACCAGCCACTTCGTTGACAGATTTATCAATGATCTCCTGATCTGCAGAACCATCATTCATCTGATTCCAAGCATGACCACCCCAGTTTTTATAATCGATACCAACCGTGAAGTTATTCCCTTCAAAGAGCCGGAAAGATTCGTAAAAAAGAACGCCCAAATTCCGGTCGGTCGATCGGAAAAGATAATTCTGGGGATCTTCGCCCGTATAATATCCATCGTTAATCTCATGATTCCCCCAATTATAGAAAAGCCGGATTGCCCCACTCATTTTCTCATACTGGTTTTCGAGAGCCAATGACGAAGTACCACGCCAGACATCCATCTTATTGTCAAAAATCGGATTGAATGTTTCTCCCGGATTCTGGAACTTATACTTTGCCAGACTTACATCTCCGCGCAATTGGTAAACATCATTAAAACGATATCCTAAATTCGCAAAGCCATTGGTGATTTGGAAATCTGAATTAGGGCGATGTCCGTCCGTCCGATCATGATTTATCGAGACAAAAGAACTGAAATTGCCCACATTATATCCATTATTCACCATATATTTCTGTGTATTATATGACCCGTACATCACCCGAGCCTGTGTACGACGTCCCTGCTGATGATGCCGACGCGTAATGATATTGATCACACCTCCCATAGCATTTGAGCCATACAACAGCGAACCCGGTCCGCGAATAACTTCTACCTTTTCTACATCCGAAGCCACATAAGTATCCGGCAAGGCATGTCCGAAAAGTCCGGCCCACTGTGGTTGGCCATCAAATAATACCAAGACTTTGTTTCCACTTCCTACCCCACGGATATTGATGGTACCGGCAGCATTGGTAGAAACACCAAACCCGGTAATACCTTTTTCCGTTACAAACAAACCGGGTACCTGCTCGGAAAGTACCGGTAAAAGAGCCGATTCACTGCTGTTTTCAATCTGACTACGCCCTATCACCGAAATGGTCAGCGGAACACTATTCCGATTTACCTCAATCTTATTAGCAGAAACAACCAAACTATTCAGATGGATCAAACTGTCTACTTCCAGCGGTGTTTCTGCCATAACAACACCCGAAGCAACTAAGCCTGCTACAATCAATACATTTCTTTTCATCTATCTCTTAATAAATATATACACTGTGTTACCTTTTCAAGAAAACGTGTTACCATATTACTAAAAAAATAAGGCTCAATCGGCCCGGCTCATCACCAGTTTACCATGCTTGATACCTTTAATCGTAGTCAGACGATCCGACAAATCCGTCAATCGATGCGCCTCACCCATCACCGTAGCAATATGCAAACAGAAATTCTTGTTTATAAAATACTGCGAAGAAGAAAGAATCACATCCTGATAATCCTGCTCAATCAGAATGATTTTCGAAGCAATCTCCTTTTTCCCCTGGTCATACATGATTATAATCGTACCTGCCACGATATGATTACAAAGCCACTTCTTCTCCGCCAGATTCTTCTCAATTAGGAAACGGATAGCCTGTGAACGATTCGAAAAACCATTCTCCAGTACATATTGGTCTAACGACTCCAACAAATCGTCTTCCAAAGAAACCCCAAATCGCTTTAACGCCATCCTGATTACTAACTAAATTATGGCACAAAAATAAAAAGATAAATTCAACTATACAAACCCAAGACGTTTATCCAACGGAATCACATTTCCTTCTTCCGAAATAAGAAGCAGTTCCAAATGTGCTGACTGCAAAAGTGGAGCACACGAACGATAGCAATCCTGCAAGATCATCTGATAAAATTCAGGAGAGATCTCTGGAGAGATCAATTGCCACAACTCACGCGCCAAAGTCAATGACGGAATTGCAGATAAGATATCCGCTGAACAGGATGTCTTCCCGGCTACCTGCAACAAATAATCCCGATTCATGATGACTTTCTTACTATGCGTATCCAATGCTCCTTCTGCCAGCTTCACAGCTTTTCCCAGCATCAGTCCCATAACGATATGCTGGAAACCCACCTCAACGGCAATCTGAAGAGTTGCTCCAATAAAATTACCATAATGTACAAATCCTTGTTGCGGAATAGACCGATCAGCCAAATAAGTCTTCAGATATCGCTCACTCTTCGCCCCCGAATTAATCACCAGCTGTGAACATCCAACCGCTTTAGCTACCTGGACTTCCTTCCGGATAGAAGCCACAAATGCTTCCGATGAGAACGGACGTACAATACCCGAGGTGCCAATAATGGAAATACCACCAACAATACCCAATTTGGGATTGAAAGTACGTTTGGCTAATTCCTCTCCATGCTCCACAGACACTGTGACCCATATAGAAGAAATCTTTTTTCCGGAAGCAACAACCAAACGATATAGTTCCGTTTCCATCATCCGTCGGGGAGTCTGGTTGATCGCTGGTCCGCCAACTTCCAGTCCTAAGCCGGGTAAAGTAACCGTTCCCACACCCGGACCTGCTTGAAAACGAATCAGAGGTTCTTCTTCCGTTTCTCCATCCACCACCGAAACATGTACTTTGATCCGGCATCCATTTGTCACATCCGGATCATCACCAGCCTCTTTAATCACCGAACAAGCCACTCCTGTTTCATCTGCTTCCACTGAAGCAACAGGCAAAACAACCGGTTCTCCTGAAGGCAACTGGATTTCCATAGAAGGAATTTCCTCTCCATACAAAATCTTATACAATGCCGCTTTCGCAGCAGCCGTCGCACAAGCCCCAGTCGTCAATCCACAATGCAAATCAAAAAAGTCAGGCAATAAACGATAAATTTCCCGCCGCAAACCAAATTCGCCATAGACACACAAAAATGAGTCCGGAAGCACAGGACGTTTGATCACATACACCGGAATATGCTTTTGGAGAGCTGCTGCTGTTTTCTCTTCAAAGAAACCAGAACTACCACTCTCTTTTGTCAGAATCGCATCTGGCAAAACCTGCCTGACCATACTCTCATCCGATTGTTCCTGATAAAAAAGCAAATGATCTGAAGGAAAACCCTGCTCTGAAGCTATTCGCCGGGAATCTTCTCGATTTAATATCCGGAAGAAAGACTCATGCGCAGACCAAAAAGGTCGAAGAGGACGAATCGTATTCACGCCCGTCCACGCCAACAGTCGGGAAACACCGGCCAATTCCATTTTCTGCATGGCATCTGCATAGTCATCACACCATACAAAATCAGGGTTCCTTGGAGGATATTTCCGCTCATAACGAATAACCGGCAAACCCAGTCGGGCGGCAACAGTCGCAATCGTTTGGTGTAATTGGACTGCAAACGGATGAGCGGCATCTACAATCAAACGAACCGAAGCCTCTGAACAACAGTCCGCCATAGCCTCTTCATTCATGGCTCCGCAAAGACGTTTGCCATGGACCAGCTCCATTTCTTGTCCCTCTCCTTTCGTGGAATATAAGAATAGCTTTCCGGCCTCTTCCAATACCCGGGCAACCAATCGTCCTTCTGTTGTTCCGCCAAAAACCAGTATCATGTCTTTATTTCCTGAACAAATGCTTAAACTCATCCGCATACAAACGAGACAAACCTTCCCGATGTCCGATCGCCTCTCCTACTACCAGCAGCGTAGTTAATGTCAAATGGTTTTCCCGTACGATCCGAGCCAAATCTTTTAGTTCACCTCGGAAAATACGCTGTTCCTTCCAGGTCAATTTATAGCAGACAGCGACCGGCGTATCCGGAGCATAATGCTGTAATAACTCTTGCTCCACCTTATCCGCAATAGAAGCACTCAGATAAATACACATGGTACTTTGACTGGCTGCCAGTTTATGCAACTGTTCTTTTTCCGGAACAGGCGTACGTCCTTCACCGCGGGTCAAAATAATTGTCTGGACTTTTTCCGGAACCGTAAATTCAGATTTCAATTCAGCTGCAGCAGCCTGGAAAGCGGAAATACCCGGAGTAATATGATATTCCATACCATACTGGTCGAAATAATTCATCTGTTCCTGAATAGCTCCATACAGACAAGGATCACCCGTATGCAAACGGACAACCAGTTTTCCTTTATCATAAAAGGATTTCATCAACGCAAACTGTTCATCCAAATTCATGTCGGCAGAACTACGGACTATCGCACCAGGTTTTGCATAATAAGTCAGCTCTTTGGGCACCAAGCTTCCGGCATAAAGAATCAGATCAGCCCTCTGGAGAAAATGTTTTCCCCGTACAGAAACCAACTCCGGATCACCAGGTCCGGCACCCACGATTTCAATATGCCCTTTTTGTCTCGGCTTACCACTGTCCAAAGCTACCGCCCAAGTAAACTGCACATCCCCTTCATGATAAATCTGTTTAGGCAAGACCAATAAACCGTCTCCCGAAGCCTTGATAGCAGCAGCTTCACTCACACTGGGGATACCAATATTCGATTCTACAACAGCCGATGGTGTCGGAACCTCAATTCCCTTCAGTTCGGTTGCCGGATATGTATAAAAAGGAACATGCCATGTTTCTGCCAACAAAAGTAATGCTTTCTCGTCTGCTTTTATGTCTACCGAATCCAACGAACATATTGCCTTTTCAGAAAGATGCTGTTCTCGTAATGATGACAGAACCTCTTTTTCTAATACCTGTACATCTGCCAGCAAATCCCGTTTACACCCCATACCAACATGCAATACCTTCGGAATATATTGGATACACAATGCCGGATACGCATGAATCCATGGAGTTACAGCAATAACCAGGCTATATTTATCTACAGGTATCGACGCAACATCCTGATACAAATCCACATGAGAAGGTAAGGTTTCTATCAGATATTCACCACCTTCTACCGGACATTCCAATAAAAGCGCTGTAGGTTTCCGGTCTACGAAAAGAGCAATAGCCTGATTCAACCAAGAGTTCCTCTGTTCGTCCGAAACTGGTGTTGTATCTCCTTTCGGCAATACTTCCAATGCCCAGTCATACTTTTCAGGCAACGTATCCAAGGCCCATAAACCGACATTGTCACTTTGAGTTGTAATAACAGGTTCAGCCGACAACAAGCAAGCTAGCGAAAGCGTTAGTTCGTTTGCACCACCAACGTGTCCCGACAAAACAGAAATCACCAGCTTCCCAGTGGTATCTATACAAACGACAGCCGGATCCGTATGCTTATCCTGAATATATGGTGCTATACTCCTGACACAGATACCTAAAGCTCCGATAAAAATCAAAGCATCCGAGCAAGAAAACGCTTTTTCCACCTCAGCTAAACGGGAGATTGTCACTTCGTCATAGTGCCGTGATATCCGCTCAGCTAATTCCTTCCCTTTCTCTGAAACAGCTATAATTGTTATTTTATTTATCATCTTGTCTTATTTTTTACTTCGTTCAGCTTTACATATCGTTATCGGATTGAAATCATCCACCGCCATTCGGATTTCCTCTTTACATTCAAATCCGATAGTCGGCAACGTATTCTTAAACAGTAACAGACTCTCCTCCGATACGGAATTAAATACGATTGTTCCGCGCTCCGCCAAACATGATGAAACCTTCCGGAGCATTTCTGGTAATTTTCCTCCATGACCACCAATAAAGACCGCATCCGGAGAATCTAAAGAAGAAACATCATACGTCATGAAATCTGTTATTATCGCTTCAATCCCAGGTGTTCCGAAACGGTGAGAATTTACATCCATCAACTCAGCTCCTTCCGATCTCACTTCAAAAGCTGTAATATGCAAATGAGGAAATTGCAACTTAGCTTCTATGGAAACCGAACCTGTACAGAAACCGATATCCCATAAATTCGTCTTATCATGTAAATCCAACAAACTTAAAGAAAGTAACCGGATCGGCATCTTGGTAATCATCCGAGTACGTCCATCCAGATGCTCAAAAGACGCATCCGGAATTCCAAACGGACGGGGCAAAAGTTGTCCCTCTTGTTCCAAGATCACACAATTGGGCGTCTGATAAGATTCCGTAGCAGCCTGTTGAAGCGAGAACTTACGGATACTCTGCTTATCTGGATTTCCCAAATTAGTCCCTACATACATCACATACATTGAATAACCATATTCAAGCATGCGTCTGGCTATTTGTGCCGGCGTATGAACATGATCTGTTAAAACTCCAATCTTTGACGAACGTTCTATCAGGGCACGATCCAATTCATGCCACGGACGCCCAGTCAATGAAACAATACGCATATCATGATACGGAATCAATAACTGATGTGCCAGCATCTGCAATGAATTGAATGCCGGATAAAGAAAAATCCCGGCATGAGGCAGTCGTCTCTTGATCGTATTGGCAAAGCCAAAGAACAGAGGATCACCAGAAGCAAAAACAACAATACTTTCATTGACGTTTTCATACTGCTGGAACACCTCATCCATAGGGCTCTTTATGTCAATCCAGACAGCCTGTTGGGGAAGCAATGAACGAACAATCTCATGATGCCGTACACCACCCGAGAAAACTCGATGAGACTTGATGATATGTAAGACTTCAGGCGAAAAGTCCGGATTCGGACAATCGTTCATTCCTATCACATAAAAACGGCTCATACGTCTCTTCCTGGTTTTAATTGTTCTGCATCATCAAAACAAAGAATGGCATTGACCAAAGTAGCCGCTAAATTACTTCCTCCTTTTCGTCCTTCCACTATAATTTTCGGAATGGAAGTAAACGGTTTTACCATGTGTTTTGACTCTTTCACATGGACAAACCCAACGGGAGCTGCAATGACTCCAGCCGGTTCAGCCTTTCCTTTCCGGATCAAATCACATAATTCCATCAAAGCCGTCGGTGCGTTTCCAAAAACAAACAATGCATTCGGAGTTTCTTCTACAGCCAAACGAATACCGGCCTGCGTACGGGTAATACCTTTTTCCTTGGCCGTTTCAGCTGTCCGAGGATCACTCAAATAACATTTTACCTCAACTCCTAAACGCTGAAGCGCACCTTTCCGAATTCCTGAAGCTGCCATGGTTACATCCGTGACAATGGTTGTAATTGCTCCTTCCTTCAATTTCTGGAATAAACACTCCACAGCATTCGGATCTGTATAAAGAATATCCTCCATATCAAAGTCGGCCGTCGTATGAATAGCATGCAATAAAGCCCATTTCTTTCCCAATGGTATATCCGGATGCTTCAGCTCTTTCTCGATTGCCCGGAAACTCCGGATCATGATGTCTTGACCGATTCCACATTCACCCGACTTGTTTTTCTCTTCGCCGTAATAACCACGAGGCGTGATCATCACCTGGTTCGAATGCACATCCTGACCAAAGAAACTCTGGGAATTACCAATCAGCAGCACTGTAAACATATCAATCTGCTCCGGATCCAATTTTTCCAATGTACAAGTATGAATTTCCTGTTCCGGTCGTCCTGCCTGACGAACATACCCAACAGGTGTCTGTCCACAACGCTCTTGCAGAAATATCTCTTTCAACCGATACAGTTGCCAATACCGGCCATGACTCTTCGGATTATAAACGGCTGTTACGAAATCAGCCATTGCCGCAGCCCGAATTCTTCTTTCAATCAAATTCCAAGGTGTCATCAAATCAGACAATGATATCACACAAAAATCATGTCCAATCGGTGCACCCAATAAAGAAGCAGCCTTCTGAAAAGCGCTGATACCAGGCAAAGAAATGACCTCAACAGTCGCATTCAACTGTTCACGCATTTCATAAATCAAAGGAGTCATGCCATATATTCCTGCATCACCCGAACTGATCACGCATACGACATGTCCATCCAAGGCATATCGAAAAGCTTCCTGTGCCCGTTCCTGCTCTTTCTTCATGCCGGAATCCAAGCAAAGGGCATCCTGCCGGAGTAACGGTTGAATAAACTGAAAATAATACTTATATCCAATAACTACATCAGACTCACGAATGGCTGTCAATACAGCCGGCGTGATGTCGTCCAAACCACCAGGTCCAATACCAACGACAATGATCTTACCCTTGTTTGCTACCATAAAACTATTATTTTTCCTTTCTGAAAATGATCCTGATCCCGAGATACATTTTCTTTTCCTGATTTGTATGGCAGGTTTCCTGACTCCATCAAAAAAGATAGCCTTCCCATTCCTCTGTTACAGAAATAGTGGCTTCAAAGTGCTTATCTTTTCACCTTTAGATGTCACAGTAGCGGGCACTGTTCCGGATTTCAACCGGATTCCCTTTTCAAATCAAAAGCCGAAATAGCTTTTGTTTCACCAATACAACGACAAATGTATAGATATTTTTCGGGTTAGGCTAATCTTTTGATTATATTTGCACCGAAATTTATGAATGGATGAAGAATTCCCAGCAAATACTCCGGTTCATTATCATTGGTACATTGAACGCATTCATCACGGCTTTAGTCGTTTGGCTAATGATGGATGTGCTGCACTTTAATTATATAGCCTCAAACATAGCCGGTTATATAGCAGCTTTACTTAATAATTTCTTCTGGAGCAAATTCTGGATTTTTCAATCCGGGAAAGGACATTACCTTCCACAAGCACTCTTCTTTCTGCTGGCTTTTATCTGTGCTTACGGTTCCCAATTCATTTTTCTATTATGGATGGTTGAATTGTTAGATTGGAATGAATATGTATCTCAATTCATCGGGCTATTCATTTATGGTTTTGTCAACTTCCTCATGAATAAAAAGATAACCTTCCATTCCAAAAAGCAGTCAAGTATTAATTGCGAATAGGAAGCCGTTCCCACATAGAAGAAGGTATCAATCGCCAGAAAAAGACCAGAATCACATATTTCCAATCCAGGATAACTCGTTTCTTACGCTTTAAGATGGCTTGAACAATCAATCTTGCCACCTTTTCCTTTTGCATCAATAACGGATATTTCTTTCCGTCAGCCAATAAATCCGTAGCAACAAATCCCGGACGAATATCTGTTAAACTAATCGATAAATGATTCAAACGGGCCAATTGTGCCAGCGCTTCCAAATAACAATTCTGAAATCGCTTAGTTGCAGAATAAGCCGGAGCTGCTCCCAGTCCTTTGGTTCCGGCAATCGAACTAATAACAGCAATATGTCCTTGTCCTTTTTGACGGAAATAATCCCATGCCGCAGTTATCATACGCACAAAACCTTCACCATTCGTCTTGATGGTAGCCAGTTCAATAGCTGAATTCAACGAATAGTTCTGTTTTCCTATACCTGATGCGTGGAAATACACATCCATTCCTCCGCAGGATTCAATTAAGTGGGACAAACCAGCCGTTGCTTCTTCCGTAGTGATATCGATTACTTCCGTATGGATCTGTTGGGGATATAAAAGCTGGAGTTCTTTCAGTTCTTTTTCCCGGCGTCCTGCCGCACCGACTATCCAACCTTGTTGGGCGAAAAGGCAAGCGACCTCCCTTCCGATTCCCGATGTAGCTCCAACAATAACGATCCGTTTCATATGAATAAGTTTACAGTTCTTCCACTTCTGTATTCACCACCAGGTCTTTCTTCTTTTGGAAAGGCATTCGGAATTTACAATCGCGATATACAAATACCCGATGCATATTATAATTCCAAAACCAGCCCACCAATAAGGAAACTACAGCTTTACATACAATAAATATATTATCGAAGAACTGGGCCAGTGTTTCCTGTACCCAAGGAACACGTTGAATAGACTCCGTCATCCAGTAAACACCCCATGTATTCAGACAGATACTGCCTATCCATACTAATGTATATTTGATAAGGACATATTTCTTTTTACACTCTTTGCTTTTGAATGTCCAATAATAATTCACCGTACAATTCACTATTCCTCCGGCAACAGCACCCAAACTTGTTGCAACCACATAATAAACGTCAAAAGCTTTAGCCAAAACAATAGTTACCAGAAAGTCGGTTGCACTAGATATCTGCGAGGTAAACTGAGCACGCATAAAGGTAAAGAAACCGTCTTTCTTGCATATCTTCTTCGGTATATTTTTTATCCTACCAAACATGAATTCTGTTTTTAAGTCAAAAATCCTGCAAAATTAGAATTTATTCCCCAATTTCCTGACCAGAACTGACGAAAAGATTAATTTATGGCATTCTCTGTAAAAGACAAGACTGACAATGGGAATATATAAAAAAAGAAAAGGTTGTCTCACGACAACCAATTTCCATTGTTAACCTTAAATCTAATACCATGAAAAACACAGTGCAAATATAGAGCTTTTATGTTTTACAGCACACATTATTGGCATAAAAATTATGCCTTTTAATATTATTTAATAACTACCGAAAGTTTTCCCCGATTGAATCGATATAGAGAATGGATTTATTTCTAAGAAAGAAAAGTTATAGATAAAACAGAAATGGCTATAAAAAGAAAAAGGTTGTCTCACGACAACCAATCTCCATTGTTAACCTTAAATCTAATACCATGAAAAACACAGTGCAAATATAGAGCTTTTATGTTATATAGCACACAAGTTTGCTTGTTTTTCTCATCTATTTAACTTGATTTAAGTCATCCACACTAGAAGCAGATGTTATTAAACACATTTTTCATTCCATTCTATTTTCATTCACAAAAAAAGCTTCCTTCCAACGCTGTGGAAGAAAGCTTGATTCTATATTTTCTGTTCGATTTGATCAGGCCAGCGTATTGGTTCCTCCAATTTCGTGTCCCATTGACCAAACTCCTCTTACCTTTAACTTCCGGTCCAGGATCAATATATCTGCATCCTTACCACGCGCCAATGTTCCTTTCCGATCATCAATACCAATCAGACGAGCCGGTGTCTCGGAAGCCATCCGGATAGCATCAGCCAATGGTATATCTGCTTTTTGCACCATTGTACGAACCAGATCATCCATTGTAGCCAGACTTCCTGCCAATGAGGAATGATCAGCCAATTTACAAACGCCATCTTCTATCACAAAGCGAGGATCAACCTGCGGATGCTCACAAGCGGCATAAGAAACGGCATCCGTTACCAAACAAGTCTTTTCTACGCCTTTCAGTTTATACACCAACCGCAGAATTGTAGAAGGAAGATGCATACCGTCTGCAATCACTTCGACAGTCATATCATCCATTAGATAAACACTTTCTACAGTTCCTTCATATTTATATTCACGACGTTTATGGAAGCCGGGCATTGCATTATAGAAATGTGCCGCATGGGTAAAACCAGCTTCATTGGCAACCTTGATCAGATCATATTCTGCTTCTGTATGTGTTACAGCCAGCATTATCCCTTTTGACTTGACATATTGGGCAAAGTCCATCGCGCCTTCCAATTCCGGACTAATATCCCAACGCTTGATGCATTTGATATCTTCCAGCAGGGCGCGATATTCTTCTTTATCAAGATCTTTCACATGATCGGCAAATAATGCTCCCGCCATTTTCCGGTTCAGATAAGGACCTTCCAAATGCAATCCCTGTACCGGACCCTGCTGAGCCATCATCGCTTCACAAACTACACCGGCTTTACGGATTTCTTCTGCTGAAGAAGCCGAAAGCGTTGGAATAATGGAAGTCGCACCATGCTTCAGGTGAGCTTGAACGGCAGCTTGAAAAGCATCTTCCGTTCCTTCTTTAAAATCATGTCCGCCACCACCGTGTACATGCATGGCTACCAATCCCGGTACGATATACATACCTTTAGCGTCAATTACCTTGGCTCCAATCACTGCCAGATCACTATTGGTTACTTCCAGGATCTTTCCGTCGCAAATCAAGACAGAACCATCTTCCAACCAACCTTGGGGAGTTAATATTTTTCCGTTTATTATTTGTGTTAACATACCTCTTTCTCCTAACTAATTACCAAATTGTGCTTGTTATCCGTTAATCAGAACAATTTATTTGTTCCTTCAACCAATTTACCCATTGCCCAGACAGCACGTACATTCAAATCTTTATCTAATACCATGATGTCTGCATCTTTACCGCGTTGCAAAGAACCTTTCCGATCGTAAACACCCATGATACGAGCCGGTGTTTCAGAAGCCATCCGGACAGCATCAGCCAAAGGTATTTCTGCTTTCTGCACCATCGTACGGATCAGACGGTCCATTGTGGCGATACTTCCAGCCAAAGCCGAGCGGTCTGCCAACTTACAAACGCCATCTTCAATAATAACACGCGGGTCAAAAGCTACCTGACTGTCACTTGCCGCACAAGCCAACGCATCAGTAATCAAACAAGTACGTTCTACACCTTTAATCTTATATACCAGACGAAGAATAGTTGGCGGAACGTGAATTCCATCTGCCACTACTTCGACAGTCATATCATCAATCAAATAAATACTTTCAACGGTTCCTTCATATTTATACTCACGACGCTTATGGAATCCCGGCATCGCATTATAAAAATGGGTTGCATGTGAATAACCGGCTTCATAGGCAGTCAGAATATCTTCATATTCGGCTTGCGTATGTCCGACAGCGGCCAACACACCCTTTGAAGTTATGTATTTACCGAACTGCATAGCTCCGGGAAGTTCAGGAGCGGCATCCCAACGTTTAATACAATGGGTTTCTTCAAGCAACGGGATGTATTCTTCCGGATCCGGATTCTTGATGTTTTCAGGCATTTGTCCGCCGGCCATCTTCAAGTTGAAATAATGACCTTCCAAGTGTAAGCCTAAAACCGGACTATCCGGCTCTGCCATCAATTTTTCGGTCGTTTCGGCAGCAGCGCGTATCATCGGAATTGTAGAAGAAGATAAAGTCGGGAATATAGAAGTCGTACCATGTAACATATGTGCATGCACAGCCGCACGGAAAGCATCATCAGTTCCTTCCATAAAGTCACGGCCTCCACCGCCGTGCACGTGTATTTCCACTCCACCGGGAACAATGTACATGCCCTTGGCATCAATCAGTTTGGCTCCTACAATAGCTAAATCACAATTCGTTACTTCCAGAATTTTATTATCCTGCATCAGCACTGAGCCGTTATTTAACCAGCCCTGCGGGGTAAGAATCTTACCGTTTATAATTTGCGTCAACATAAAGTATATTTTTAGTTTTGTGTGTTATTCTTGTATTATCATACAAAATTATAAAAAACATCCTTATCATTGTCTCATTTCCATTTAAAAATAATCCGCCGGTCACTTATATTTTTTCACAACCCGCCTTTCTTTTCTGGATCTGCTTATCATATTTTCTTTATTCGCCACTTCCGAATACATATTCAGCGTCGGCGAATATATATTCACCAACGACGAATATATGTTCGCCCTGGGCGAACAAAGTTTTCATAGTTAATTCTTCTGTTTTTAACCGGAAGAAAAGGAATTTTATCTCCACTACTTCGGGAAAGGCTCTCAATACAAGCAAAAAAATAACCCAACGGAAATGACTGGAAAACCATCCTGTTTTCTTGTCATTTCCGCTGGGATTTCACCTTATCTCTTCCGGTTTTAGCGGATCAATTCTGTTGCATTTCTTCCAATTCCATCGTCTGTTCTGTCCACAGATCCATCGTTTCAGACAAAGCCTTCTTCAAATCGGCATATTGGGTATAAAGCGCTGTGTCCGAAGCGCCTTCGGGAGTAGCCAGCTTGGCCTCCAAATCGGCAATCGAAGTTTCCAACTCTTCTATTTTCTTTTCCGATTCAGCAATCAGTTTCTCCTGCTTTTTAATGGCTTTGTTCAGTTCTTTCCGGGCTTCATACGAAAGTTTGTTCTGGGTCGGCACATTTTCATCCACCGCAGCCTCCGTTGCTTTGTTTGCCGAAACTTCCAGCTCCTGCAAATTCTGCATTTTCTTCCGTTCCAGGAATTCATAAATGCCACCCAAGTGTTCTACTACCCGCTTGTTGCCAAATTCATAAACTTTCTCAACCAGACCATCCAGAAACTCACGGTCGTGCGATACGACAATAACTGTTCCGTCGAAATCTTTCAAGGCATTCTTCAAGACATCTTTCGAGCGCATATCCAAATGGTTGGTAGGCTCGTCGAGAATAAGCAAATTGACTGGTTCAAGAAGCAAACGGATCATCGCCAGACGACTGCGCTCACCTCCCGACAAGACCGCAACTTTCTTTTCGGATGCTTCTCCACCAAACATGAAAGCTCCCAGAATATCCCGTATCTTCGTCCGGATATCTCCTTGGGCCACATAATCGACTGTATCAAACACCGTCATATTATCATCGAGCAGTTGCGCCTGGTTCTGTGCAAAATAACCAATCTTGACACCATGTCCCAGCTTCAAAGAGCCCTCAAACGGAATCTCATTCATGATACACTTCACCAAGGTAGATTTACCTTCACCGTTTTTACCGACGAATGCCACTTTTTCTCCTCGCTTGATCGTCAGATTGACATGTTCGAAAATCAAATGATCTCCATAACTCTTTGAAACCTCCTCGGCAATCACCGGATAAGAACCCGAATGAGGCGCAGGCGGGAATTTCAGGTTCAGCATCGCCGTATCAATCTCGTCTACTTCGATCCGCTCGATCTTTTCCAACTGCTTGATACGCGATTGTACCTGCGTTGACTTAGTAGCCTTATAGCGGAAACGCTCGATGAAAGCTTCCGTATCCGCCAATTTCTTCTGCTGGTTTTCGTAAGCCCGCAACTGTTGTTCGCGACGTTCTTTGCGCAACACAACATAATCGGAATACTTTACCTTATAATCATAGATATGTCCCAGCTCAATTTCAATCGTACGTGAAGTCGTATTGTCGATAAACGCCCTATCGTGCGAAACCAAAATAACCGCATTGGCCCGGGTTGCTATAAAGTTCTCCAGCCACTGGATAGATTCAATGTCCAAATGGTTGGTAGGCTCGTCGAGCAATAACACATCCGGTCGGCGAAGCAACAGTTTGGCCAGCTCGATACGCATACGCCAACCACCACTGAACTCGCTGGTCGGGCGGTCGAAGTCTTCACGCGAAAAGCCCAAACCGATCAAGGTTCTTTCCAGTTCGGCATGATAATTACTACCTCCCATCATTTGGAACTGCTCCGACAGATGCGTTACTTTATCAATAATCTTATGGTAAGCTTCCGATTCATAATCGGTCCGTTCTGCCAACTGTTCGTTCAGCAAATTGATTTCACGTTCCATATCGTGAATATGGTCAAAAGCCATCTCGGCTTCTTCGCGTACTGTCCGGATATCTTTCAGTTGCATTTGCTGTGGTAAATACCCGATGGTTGTTTCTTTCGGAATACTTACGACTCCGCCTGTAGGCGATTGCAAACCGGCAAGAATCTTCAACATGGTCGATTTTCCGGCACCGTTCTTCCCCACCAAAGCAATCCGGTCTTTCTTATTAATGACAAAAGAAACATCATCAAATAAAGTAAAACCTCCAAACTCTACGCGTAAACCTTCAACTGAAATCATAATTATTTTCTTTAAATGTGTGTGCAAAGATACAACAGTTCAAAGTTTTTTTTATCTTCGCAACAAATTATCATTCTAAATTAGTAATATCATGAAGAAAAAAAGTCTTACACTAGCTGTAGCTGCCACACTGGCGGCAAGCATGACATTTTCGTCTTGCATCGGATCATTTGGACTGACAAACAAATTATTAAGTTGGAATCAAAGTATCAATAGTAAATTTGTAAACGAACTTGTCTTTATTGCATTTCATATCATCCCTGTTTATGAAATTACAATTCTGTCAGACATTCTGGTACTGAACTCTATTGAGTTCTGGTCAGGCAATTCTCCTGTTGCTGATGCCGGTAAAACTCAAAACGTAGAAACTGAAAACGGAATCTACACCGTTGAAACGAAGGCAGATGGCTATCACATTGAAAAAGCCGGAGAAGAAGACAAGGCTATTGATTTGGTTTATAACAGCCAGGAAGAAAGCTGGAGCGTTAAATCAAACGGAGAAATGCACAAATTGTTGAAGTTTGATGGAGCTAACGATGTCGTTATGTACTTGCCGAATGGCCAGGAAATGAACGTCGAACTTAGTCAGGCAGGAGTTCTTGCTTTCCAGGAAGTAGCCCAGAACTACACATTCTACGCTGCCCGTTAAACATGAATTAATTATAAACAACACAAGCTTATTTGCAGACAACAGGTAAGTTTGTGTTTTTTTATTGTATCAGTTATGAAATATATCATTAAGACAATTTTATTGTGTGGAGCATTAGGCGGCCCGGTTGTTTTAGGTCCCGGAAACGTTTATGCAGAGAACAACGTATCGGTTTGTTCCCTTCCTTATTGGAAAGATATTCAAACCGTATCCGTCAATAAAGAAACGCCAAGGAGCGCCTTTATGACGTATCCCGACAAAAACACGGCACTCACCCTTGCTTACGAGAAAAGTCCGTATTACCAGTTACTGAACGGAACCTGGAAATTCTACTTTGTCAACTCGTACAAAGATCTTCCAGACAACATCACCGATCCTTCTACCAGTACAGACAACTGGAATGACATTCAAGTTCCGGGAAACTGGGAACGACAGGGTTTCGGCGTTGCCATTTATACCAATCATGGATACGAATTCAAGGCTCGTAATCCGCAACCACCGTTATTGCCAGAAGAGAATCCGGTTGGAGTCTATCGGCGGGATATCGAAATTCCGGCAGATTGGGACGGACGAGATATTTACTTACATATCGCAGGAGCCAAATCAGGAACGTATGTCTATATAAACGGACAGGAAGTTGGTTATAGCGAAGATTCCAAGAATCCGGCAGAATTTCTGATCAACAAATACCTGAAACCCGGAAAGAATGTTCTTACCCTAAAAATATTCCGTTGGAGTACGGGTTCCTATCTGGAATGTCAGGACTTCTGGCGTGTGAGCGGTATTGAGCGTGATGTTTATTTATGGTCACAGCCTAAAACTGCCATTCAAGACTTCCGGGTTATCTCAACGCTCGACGATACATACAAAACAGGTATCTTCAAATTGGCTATCGACCTGAAGAATCATGAAGAAAAAGCGAAGAATCTGACTATTTCTTACGAGTTGCTTGATAAAAACGGCAAAGCCATTGCCACAGAAAGCAAAAACCTTTGGGTCAGTCCGGCAGTAAATTCTACAGCTTCTTTTGAAACAACCATTCCGGATGTCGCTACATGGACTGCAGAAATTCCGAATCTTTATAAAATGGTGATGACCATTAAAGACGGAGACAAAACCGTAGAAGTCGTTCCTTATCATGTTGGTTTCCGTCGCTTCGAAATGAAACAGACAAAAGAATTAGCCGGGAATGGGAAACCTTATACCGTATTCCTGGTTAACGGACAGCCGGTTAAATTCAAAGGAGTTAATATTCACGAGCATAATCCGGAAACCGGACACTATGTACCTGTAGAATTGATGCGCAAAGACTTTGAATTGATGAAAAAGCATAACATCAATTCTGTCCGTTTGTGCCATTACCCGCAAGACCGGAAATTCTATGAATTGTGTGATGAATACGGGCTCTATGTTTATGATGAAGCCAACATCGAATCACACGGTATGTACTATAGTTTGAGCAAAGGTGGAACCTTAGGTAATAATCCGGAATGGCTCAAACCGCACATGGACAGAACAATCAACATGTATGAGAGGAATAAGAACTATCCGAGCATAACCTTCTGGTCATTAGGTAATGAAGCCGGAAACGGGTATAATTTCTATCAGACTTATCTCTACATCAAGAATAAGGAAAAAGACGGAATGAATCGTCCGGTCAATTACGAACGGGCTTTGTGGGAATGGAATACAGATATGTATGTTCCACAATACCCAGGAGCCAGCTGGTTTGAAGAAATCGGACAAAAAGGAAGTGACCGTCCGGTTGTTCCTTCTGAATATGCACATGCCATGGGTAATTCAACAGGAAGCTTGCTGGACCAATGGAATGCCATCTATAAATATCCAAATCTCCAGGGAGGTTATATCTGGGACTGGGTGGATCAGGGATTCCTTGAGAAAGATGCAAACGGTCGTCCTTATTATACCTACGGAGGAGATTACGGTGTAAATGCCCCCAGCGACGGTAACTTCTTATGTAATGGTATTGTCGGTCCAGACAGAACGCCTCATCCGGCAATGGCAGAAGTAAAATATGTTTATCAGGACGTTGCCATCACGGCAAAAGACTTGGCCAACGGTACCTTTGAAGTATTCAACCGATACTACTTCAAAAACCTGAAAGACTATATGATTACTTATACCATTATGGCTAATGGTAAAGCTGTCAGACACGGAAAAGTATCTTTGGACATTGCTCCGCAAACATCGAAAGAGTTGCAAGTAAATATGGCAGGCTTGAAGCCTCAAAAAGATACTGAGTATTTCGTTAACTTCAGTGTTGTAACCGTTCAGCCTGAAGGTTTGATACAAGAAGGACATGAAATCGCCAGCGAACAATTCCGTTTACCGATAGAACCTATAAAATCTGACCTCAAGACATCAGGTCCGGCATTATCAGTCAGTGAAAACGGAGATGAACTCGTTGCTTCTTCTTCAAAAGTAAACTTTGTATTCAACAAGAAGACTGGTTTGGTTTCATCTTATAAAGTCAGTTCTACCGAATACTTCAGTGAAGGCTTTGGTTTACAACCGAACTTCTGGCGTGGTCCTACCGACAATGATTACGGAAATGGCCAACCCAAACGCGAACAAATATGGAAACAGAGTAGCAAGAACTTCAATGTATCGGATGCAACAGTCAAGATGGATGGAAAAAATGCCATTATGACTATTAACTATCTGTTACCGGCAGGTAACCTGTACATTGTTGATTATACAATCTATCCAAGTGGAACCGTTCATGTTGCAGCACATTTCACTTCTACTGAAATGAACGAAGCAGAAACAGAAGTATCTGAAGCAACCCGCACAGCTACATTTACTCCGGGACGAGATGCAGCTCGTAAGGAAGCATCAAAACTGACTGTTCCGAGAATAGGTGTTCGTTTCCGTATGCCGGCCACAATGAACCAAGTAGAATATTTCGGTCGCGGACCTGAAGAAAACTATTGGGATCGCAAAGCCGGAACATTGGTAGGTCTTTACAAATCTACAGCTGAAGATTTGTATTTCCCTTATGTTCGTCCGCAAGAAAATGGCCATCACACAGATACCCGTTGGGTTTCTGTTAGCTCAAACAAGGGAAAAGGACTAAAGATTGTAGCAGACGAACTGATCGAATTCAATGCATTACGTAATTCTATCGAAGATTTTGATGATGAAGAACAGACCAATCTGCCTCGTCAGTGGAGTAATTTCACTCCTGAACAGATTGCCAACCATGATGAAGAAGCAGCTAAAAACGTTCTACGCCGTCAACATCACATCAACGATGTTACACCACGTAATTATGTTGAAGTTTGCATTGATTTAAAACAGCAAGGTGTAGGTGGTTATGACAGCTGGGGCGCACGTCCGGAACCACAATATACATTGCCTGCAAACAAAGATTATCAATGGGGATTTACTATCATTCCTGAATAAAAATCCCATCCATTAATTATCCAGCCGCAATCGGGAAACTCAAGCATATAAGAGCCGGTTGCGGCTGTTTTTGTCCTTAGAGGTTTAATTTTCGTTTAAAATACATGCCACTTTATCGGTATTCACATTTTATTCCTTACATTTGGTCTGTAGAAACAACTTATATCATCTAATTTCAATTTAAGCATTATGAAAAAGTTTTTAATGGCAGCATGTTTATGCTGTATCTCATTTCTGCCGTCCAATGCAGAAACACAAGGTAAATGGAAACCTTTGTTTGGTAACAACCTGGAAGACGCAACCTACAATCCTGAAGTATGGAGCATGAAAGACGGAGTCTTGTCGGCTACCAAGGATGAATCCATTTGGACAAAGACCCAATACGAAAACTTCGAATTGGATCTGGAATTTAAGACAGACGAAGGAACAAACAGCGGCGTCGTAGTGTATTGTACCGACATCAATGACTGGATTCCAAACTCTGTAGAAATTCAGATTGCAGATGATTATTGTGAAAAATGGGCCAATGATCAACCTTATGCCCGTTCAGCTGCTATTTATGGACATCTACCGGCTAAAAGAGACCGGGTTGTAAAACGTCCTGGTGAATGGAACCGCATGCGTATCAAATGCGAAGGTCAGCACATTACTGTAGAACTCAATGGAGAATTGGTTACAGAAATGGATATGAGTAAATGGACATCAGGAACTGTCAATCCGGATGGTAGTAAAATCCCAAGCTGGCTTCCGAAACCATTTGCCGAACTTCCAACGAAAGGATATATCGGATTACAAGGTAAACATGGAGATGCTTTAATCTGGTTCCGGAATATGGATATTCGTACACTCGATTAATAAACAGAACATTTAATCATTAATAATAAACTCGCTTATGTTGATAGTCATCAATCCATAAGCGAGTTTATTATTTAAATATCATCACAAGCATGATTTCTGATATAAGATAAAGCAGCTCCGATAGCCGTTCTGTATTCGGCATATTTAGGAATAAGGAATCGTTTCCCAAACATCTTTTCCAAATTAGGGAATGTCTCGGCACATTGCGGCATACGTGTCAGATTTCCGATTAATACAAAATCATTAATATCCGAATTTAAAGAAGACAAAATAGCTGCTTGCCCTATGCTTTGCAAAACCATGTGTACAATTCCGGCGGCTATATCTTCCAGAGAAGCATTGGCAGCAGCCTTTCCAAAAATGGAGGCCGTTGCATCCAAAGGCAAACCAGGTAACGGACGATTACAAATATCTTGAATCTGCAAATCAATAGACGAAACAGAACCTTGTTGAGCCAAATCTATGATCTGTTTGAAATCTTGTGTCTTCAATAACAAGCGGGACAAACCTAAAATCGTTCCGCCACCAATACCTATACCTCCGATATGTTGCACATCATTTCCGTCAACCTTGACAAAAGAAGTACCTGTTCCCATACTGACAACAATCAGCTTGTCCAAGTTTGTCATATATTGTGCGCCCAAACCATTGGCCAGAAACTCATCTACCCGCGCAGTTGGCAAACCATACAACGGTTGAGAAATATAAGCACTTCCAACACCTGTCAATATAATTTTCTCGACCTTACTTAAAGGAATATTATTATCATACAAATATTTACCTAATGCACCAAACAAAGAGGCAACCGGATCTGTTGCACGAACAAACAGAGGATTACAAATCTGCTTGTTCCTTATACCTACAACTTTCGTTGTACTTCCTCCGACGTCAATTCCTATAACGACACTCATCTTAATACATAGCTATTTATTATCGCCAAAAGTACATTCTTTATTTATAACTTGCAAATCACAAGTCCATAGTAACAACAAAAAGTCTTTTCTGAAAAATCAATCAAACAAAGGCAAATTCGTTTCTATTCATTTAACAAACCAAAACAATTCCCTCATTTTTCCTCCTAAAACGAGCTAAAAACTGGATGATAGCTTATAATTCCGGCACTTACTCATTAATAGCAAAAACACACAAATTGGTTTATTTTCAAAAAGAATTAGTCTATTTTTCTTCAAATACGTCATGTAGAATGTTTAACATATTACAAAAAGACAAAAAAAATAGCTCAAACGAAAAACAAAACTAGATCTTTTGTAATATTGCAACCGTAATTTAAAGGCAAAATTCTAATGGGAGAAATAAAAGGTTTTATTTTACAGGTTATCGGTCCAGTCGTGGACGTTCATTTCGACAAAACGTCGGATACACCCATCGTACTCCCTCATATCCACGACGCCATGGAAATAACTCGCCCCAACGGGAAAAAGCTTATTGTTGAAGTGCAACAACACATAGGTGAAAATACCGTTCGTACAGTAGCCATGGATTCAACAGATGGTTTAAAAAGAGGGATGGAAGTCATTGCATTAGGTTCACCTATCACAATGCCAGTAGGCGATCAAGTAAAAGGACGTCTGCTTAATGTCACAGGAAATGCAATCGATGGAATGGAAGAACTTGATCACAAAGGAGCATTTCCCATCCATCGGGAGCCACCTAAATTTGAAGAATTAACGACAAGTAAAGAAGTTCTTTACACAGGAATCAAAGTTATTGACTTGTTGGAGCCTTATTTAAAGGGTGGAAAAATCGGTTTGTTTGGTGGTGCTGGTGTTGGAAAAACAGTATTGATCATGGAGCTGATCAACAACATCGCCAAGAAGAATAACGGTTTCTCTGTTTTCGCCGGTGTTGGAGAACGAACACGTGAAGGAAATGACTTACTGCGTGAGATGATCCAATCAGGAGTTATCCGTTACGGAGAAGAGTTCAAGAAAAGCATGGAAGCTGGAAATTGGGATCTATCCAAAATAGATCATAACGAATTAGCCAAATCCCAAGCGACACTTGTGTTCGGACAGATGAATGAACCCCCTGGAGCACGTTCTTCCGTTGCTTTGTCAGGACTGACCATTGCCGAATCATTCCGTGATTTATCAAAAGAAGGAGAAGCTAAAGATATTCTGTTCTTCATTGATAATATCTTCCGATTCACGCAGGCGGGTTCTGAAGTTTCAGCCTTGTTAGGACGAATGCCTTCGGCTGTAGGTTATCAACCGACACTGGCAACCGAAATGGGTGCTATGCAGGAACGAATCACTTCTACCAAGAAAGGTTCTATTACATCCGTACAAGCAGTCTATGTACCTGCCGACGACTTGACAGACCCGGCTCCGGCAACTACATTCACTCACTTGGATGCTACAACCGTACTTAGTAGAAAGATTACAGAATTAGGTATCTACCCGGCTGTTGATCCATTGGAGTCAACTTCCCGTATTCTGGATCCATTAGTAGTAGGTAAAGAACATTACGAATGTGCTCAACGCGTAAAGCAAATCTTGGAACGTAATAAAGAATTACAAGATATTATTTCCATTTTGGGTATGGAAGAACTCTCCGATGAAGATCGGCAAATTGTCAATCGGGCTCGTCGTGTACAGCGATTCCTCTCCCAGCCTTTTACTGTTGCTGAACAATTTACCGGAGTTCCGGGTGTAATGGTTTCTATTGAAGATACAATTCGAGGCTTCAACATGATTATGGATGGTGAAACGGATGATATTCCCGAACAGGCATTCTTGAATGTTGGAACCATTGAAGATGTAATTGAAAAAGGTAAACGTTTGGCTCAACAAGCGAAGTAAAGAAAATGAAAGTTAGAATTATCACCCCTGAAAAAGTCTTATTTGAAGGAGAATCTGAGTCGGTTACATTTCCGGGAATCAATGGTTCTTTTGATGTGTTGCCTCATCACGCTCCTTTAATAACAGCACTGCAGAAAGGGACCATTCGGTATCTTGTAAATGGGACAAAATACGAACAATCCATAGGTAGTGGATTTGTCAAGATAGAGAATGATATACTCACAGCTTGTGTGGAAAAATAATTCAAATCATGAGTGGAAGATTAAAAATAAAGCTTTTCGGTCTTATTACATTTATCAATGTAGCAATTGGAGTCACATTAGGCGGACTTCTTTATACGATTTGGCCTGACCATTATTTTGAATGGTATCCATCTATACCACTTTTTTATTGGATCATGGCATTAGCTATGGTATTCTTTCTTGACAAAGTGAAACGGAAGAACGGCGATGTGTCTGTGACGACATTCATGCTCGTTCGATGTTGCAAGTTTTTGATGGCTTGTATCTTCTTATGGATGTACGCTAATTGGGTAGGAATTCAATTACGCACGTTCGGATTCACTCTTATGTTATTCTACTTCATTTATTTGACTTTGGAAACATACACAATTTATTTGTATGAAAAGAAAAGAATGAAAAGAGAAAAAAAGGAACAAGATGAACAGAATAAACTATAAACATTTTAAATGGCTATTATCTATCTGCCTGTTGTTAGTTAGTTTTCAACTAAGAGCAGCAGAAGAAGAATTGGATGTGCAAGAAGTTGTATTCTCGCATATTCAGGATGCTTATACATGGCATATCACAGAATGGGGAAATCATGAGATCTCAATTCCGCTACCTGTCATCGTTAAGAGTCAAGAAAATGGTTGGCATGTTTTTCTATCATCCCGTCTTCATGAAGGAGAGAACTATCAAGGATTCTCTATTACTCAGGAAGGAGATTATGCAGGAAAGATAGTGGAGACATTATCATCTGGCGAAGTTGTTCGTCCGTTGGATTTCTCCATGACAAAGAATGTATGCGGACTGCTTCTAAGCTGTACCTTGTTGTCAATCCTTATCCTAAAAACAGCTCAATGGTATAAGAAACATCCGGGTAAAGCTCCGGGAGGATTTTTCGGGCTTATAGAAATGGTTATTACATACATTTATGAAGATGTAATCAAGAAAAACGTAGGCGAATCTTATCGATTCTTTTCTCCCTACTTGTTGACTGTATTCTTCTTCATTCTGATCAATAACCTGCTGGGTATTATCCCAATATTTCCTGGTGGAGCAAACTTGACAGGCAACATTACCATCACAATGGTATTGGCAGTTTGTACATTCATAGCAGTTAATGTTTTCGGTACAAAAGCTTATTGGAAAGACATTTTCTGGCCTAATACACCTATTTACCTGAAATGTCCGTTACCCATCATGCCATTTGTTGAGTTCTTCGGAGTATTCACCAAACCGTTTGCCTTGATGATCCGTTTGTTTGCCAATATCATGGCAGGTCATACCATTATTTTGGCATTAACTTGTTTGATTTTCATCACTGCTTCTATGGGCGTTATCATTAATTACAGTATGACGGTTGTGTCAGTCGTTTTCTGTATTTTCATGAACTGCCTTGAACTATTCGTAGCTTGTTTACAAGCTTATATCTTTACACTTTTATCGGCCAGCTACATAGGTATGGCACGAATAAAAGATTAATCCAGCCGATTCAACCCTATAGAGATTGAATTGACATTTTAACGAGTGAATAAATAATTAGGTTATAAATTAAAAAACTAAAGACGTATGTTATCAACTATTTTATTACAGGCAGCTGCAGCAGGTGTAGCAAAATTAGGTGCAACAATAGGTGCCGGTCTGGCAGTAATCGGAGCAGGTATTGGTATTGGTCTAATCGGTAAAAGTGCCGTAGAAGCAATCGGTCGCCAACCGTCTGCAGCAGGCGATATCCGTACTTCAATGTTGATCATGGGTGCTTTGATTGAAGGTGTAGCATTGTTTGCTATCGTTGTTTGTTTCCTCGGATTATTCCAATAAGCCAAAAGTATAGAATATGTCATTACTAACACCGGATTCAGGACTTCTGTTCTGGATGATTCTTTCGTTCGGTATTGTTTTGATCATTCTTTCCAAATATGGTTTTCCGGTGATCGTGAAAGCGATTGAAGACCGGAAAGCCTTTATCGAGGAATCGCTGAATACAGCTCGCCAAGCCAATGAACAGTTGGCCAATATCAAAGAAGAAGGAGAAAGAATCATATCAGAAGCGAAAGAAAAACAGAATGCCATTCTAAAAGAGGCTTTGAAAGAAAAAGAACATATTATTGAAGAAGCTCACCAGAAGGCTGCTGCTGAGACTCATCGGCAAATGGAAGAGGCAACACGTCAGATTCGCGAAGAAAAAGAAAAAGCAATCCGCGAAGTCCGCAAGGAAATCACAGATTTGTCTATTGCCATTGCTGAGAAAGTCATGAAAGAGAAAATCAATCGGGATAACAGCCAGGAAGAGATCATCAATAAGCTGCTTGATGAGATGTCATTCAATAAATCGTAAGTTATGGATTTAGGAACTATTTCATCCAGATATGCACGAGCTTTGTTTTCTCTGGCAAAAGAGAAGAATGAAGAAACCCGTGTATATGACGATATGAAAATGCTTAAACAGAGTTTTTTGCTCGTTCCTGAATTGAAAGAGACATTACAAAATCCGATTGTTTCTGCTGCAGATAAAGAAAAGTTGTTGATCCATGCTGGTGGAATAGAAGTTTGTGAATTATATCGCCGATTCATCCACATGGTACTGAGCCATAAACGCGAAAGTTGTTTACCCTTCATTACATACATCTTTATTTATCTGTACCGGAAGGAAAAGAAAATTACTCGAATTCGATTCAGTGCGGCGACTCCTATTCAGGAAAATACGCAAAAGCATTTAATAGAGAAGCTTCAGCAGGAAACCGGAAATGTTATCGAGTTTTCTGGAGAAGTGAAACCGGAACTAATTGGTGGTTTCTGCTTACAAATTGGAAATTATCGTCTGGATGCAAGTTATGCATCTCAGTTGAAACACATCCGAGAGCAGTTACTGCAAAGAAAATAAAAACTGAATATGACAGACCAGATAAAAATCAGCGAAGTTTCAGATATCCTTCGGAAAGAACTGGAAGGAATCAATACGAGTATCCAACTGGAAGAAGTTGGTACCGTATTGCAAGTAAGCGACGGTGTAGTCCGTATCTATGGATTGGACAATGCCGAAGCCAATGAATTGCTCCGCTTCGACAATGGAATGGAAGCCATTGTCATGAACTTGGAAGAAGATAATGTCGGTGCCGTGTTGTTAGGTCCTACCGATCTGATTAAGGAAGGTGATACAGTTACACGCACAGGCCGAATTACTTCTATCAATGTAAATGAGAATTTGATCGGACGTGTGATTGACCCTCTGGGAAATCCGATCGACGGTAAAGGTGAAATCACTGGCGAAACTTGCGAGATGCCATTGGAAAGAAAAGCTCCAGGTGTTATCTTCCGCCAGCCGGTAAATGAGCCTTTACAAACAGGTATCAAAGCCATTGATGCGATGATCCCGATTGGCCGTGGACAGCGTGAGTTGATCATCGGCGACCGTCAGACAGGAAAGACTGCAATTGCCATTGATACCATTATCAATCAACGGGCAGCCTATGAAGCCGGAAATCCGGTATATTGTATTTATGTAGCAATTGGTCAAAAGGGTTCTACTGTTGCAGCTCTTGTCAATACCCTGCAAGAGAAAGGCGCGATGGATTATACCATTGTTGTAAGTGCAACGGCTTCTGATCCGGCAGCCATGCAGTATTTCGCTCCTTTTGCCGGTGCAGCGATCGGAGAATATTTCCGTGACAGCGGTCGTCACGCCTTGGTTGTATATGATGACTTGTCGAAACAAGCTGTTGCCTATCGTGAAGTTTCTCTGATTTTACGTCGTCCTTCGGGTCGTGAAGCTTATCCGGGTGATATCTTCTACTTGCACTCCCGTTTGCTGGAGCGTGCAGCCCGTATCATCAACCAGCAGGAAGTAGCCTGCCAGATGAACGACCTACCCGACAGCATGAAATCTCGCGTTAAAGGTGGTGGTTCATTAACTGCACTGCCGATCATCGAGACTCAGGCCGGTGATGTATCAGCCTATATTCCGACTAACGTCATTTCTATTACCGATGGTCAGATTTTCTTGGAAACGAATTTATTTAATCAAGGTAATCGTCCCGCTATCAACGTAGGTATTTCCGTATCCCGCGTAGGTGGTAATGCTCAGTTGAAAGCCATGAAGAAAGTGGCTGGTACGTTAAAGATTGATCAGGCTCAATTCCGTGAACTGGAATCTTTTGCCAAGTTCGGCGGGGAAATGGACCCGGTTACAGCCTTTACCATCGACAAAGGACAGAAGAATACTCAGCTGTTGATCCAGCCGCAATATAGCCCGATGCCGGTTGAGAAACAAATTGCAATCTTATACTGTGCAACAAAAGGCTTATTGCGTGATGTACCTTTGAATAAAGTACACGAATTTGAGAATTCATTCCTGGAGTCATTGCAAGTAAATCACCAGCATGATGTGTTGGATGTATTGAAGCAAGGAACGATCAACGACGAAATAACAACGATACTGGAAGAAACTGCCCGACAGATAGCAGCTTCTTATAAAAAATAACAGACGACTATGGCCTCATTGAAAGAGATTAAAAATCGGATTAATTCGATCCAGAGTACGCAGAAGATCACAGCTGCCATGAAAATGGTAGCTTCGGCCAAACTGCATCATACGCAAGCAGCAACCGAACGGACGCTGGCTTACGCTGAGCAGCTGACGGATATTCTGCAAAGTCTGCTGGCTGCCGAACAAGAATTCGATTCACCTTATACAGTCCGGCGTGAGGTTAAGAACGTAGCCATTGTGGTTTGTTCTTCCAATACGGGCTTGTGCGGTAGTTTCAACGCCAATGTTTGGAAGTCGTTAGAAGAGTTAATCCAGTCGTATAAAGCCCAGCAAGTTCATATTGAATTTTATCCTGTGGGTAAAAAAATAGCCAAAGAACTGCAAAAGGCAGGATATGATTATCATGATGAGTTTATTTCCATCGCTGATAACCTGGAATATGAAAAGGTTGCCAAGCTGGCAGCACGACTACGGGAGTTATACATCAGCAAGCAAGTTGATCAGATAGACTTGTTATACCATCACTTCAAAAACATGGTACAGCAAATCCTGACGCATAAAATATATCTCCCGCTATCTATTCAGGAAGAGACAAAGCCTGTTGACAATACAGCGTATGCAACAGATTATATTCTGGAGCCTTCGGTTTATGAATTACAACAGCTATTGTTCCCGAAGATGTTGGACCTGCAAATTTATACAACGTTGCTTGATACGACCACTTCCGAACATGCGGCTCGTATGATGGCTATGCAAACGGCCAACGATAATGCCAATGAGTTGATCCGTCAACTTACCTTGCAGTACAACAAGACTCGTCAGCAGGCCATTACCAACGAATTGCTCGACATCATGGGCGGCGCCAGCCAGTCTTCTTGATACAACTTCACGAATCATACAAAAGAATCTCCGGTACTTACAATATCGGAGATTTTTTATTCAACCACTTCCCTTCAATAATTAATCAGCCTCATACATAAATAATTCAAAGCATTTGAATAACTTTGTTCCTGATAAACGATATACAATGAAAAGAATTCTATTTGTCTACCTCTTTTTGGGAGGTTTGCTGCTTCACGAAGCAGGTAATGCTTGTACCTCCGTGATTGTTTCCGGGAAAGCGACGCCCGACGGCCGTCCGCTGATGTGGAAGCATCGCGATACGGGAACACGTTATAATCATATTACATTTGAAAAGGGAGAAAAATATAATTTCCTCGGACTGGCAAACAGTGATTCGACGGATTATGATATCTGGACAGGCGTTAATGAAGCCGGATTTGCGATCATGAATACCGCATCTTTCAATCTGAAAGACGACGATGTACAGGAAATGGATCATGAAGGTCGCCTGATGCGACGTGCGTTGGAAATATGTAAGAACCAACAGGATTTCGAACATTTTCTCGATACCCTATCTCGTCCGATGCGAGTAGAGGCTAATTTTGGCATCATTGATGCCTATGGTGGGGCTGCTTATTATGAGACAAACAACACACGCTACTATAAAAAGGATGTAAATGATCCGAATCTGGCACCCGACGGGTATCTTGTCTATACGAATTTCTCCTTTGAAGGCAGAAAAGATGAAGGGTACGGCTATATCCGTTATGAAAGTGCCAAAAAGATTTTCGCCGATATCTATCCGCAAGGACTGACTCCTCGCTCAATCTTCCAAGAAGTATCCCATTCATTTTATCATAGCTTGTTCCGAAAAGACATGAAAGAGGAGAAGAACACGGAATGGCAACTCGAACAGGATTTGATTCCCCGATTCGAAAGTACGGCATCCATCGTGATCCAAGGGGTAAAGAAAGGAATGAATCCGGAACTGACAACGATGTGGACCGAATTGGGTTATCCACCTACAGCCATCGCGTTGCCTCTTTGGGTAAAGCTGGGTGAAAAGCAACCGGAACTGGTTTTGTACAGTCCGCAATTCAAGACGGCTCCTCTATGTTATTTTGCGACTCTGCTAAAGACACAGGCCTATCCCATCCATCGAGGCAACGGACAGAAATATATTCACTGGTCTGAGCTTTGGAATGCCCAAGGAACCGGTTACATGCAAACTTTAATGCCAGTATGGAATGAAATCTATGATCTGTTTGCCCGCCATCAGGCTGAATGGGAACAAAAAGGATTGGATGTGGGAACCATAAACCGTCTTTACCAGGAAGCGGAAGAGAAGATCAAGCCGGCTTACTACCGCCTGATGCGTGTCGATTGATTCCAAACAAAGAAAAGCCGGGAATCGTATTTCCGGCTCACATAAATCCATTAACTTTACAGCAGAAACAGCAATAAAGATCAAACAACTTATGCAACTTAGCAATTATCATAGCCATTGTAACTTTTGTGACGGACGAAGTTTCCCGGAAGATTTTGTCAAATTCGCCATCCAGCATCAATTTCGGGCGTATGGATTTTCATCGCATTCTCCCCTGCCCTTTGAAACCTTTTGGAACATGTCGAAAGATGACATGAATGAGTATCTGGAAGAGATCAACAGACTGAAGGAAAAGTATGCCGGACAATTGGAGATTTATACCGGATTGGAAGTAGATTATCTGGACGCAAGTTACAATGCTTCCATTGATTATTTTACCAGTCTGCCGCTTGATTATCGGATCGGTTCAATCCATTTTCTTCCCATCGCCTATCCGCTGGCCGAAGAAAACATGATGTGCATCGACGGTTCGTTCAGCAATTTTGCCCGTGGTGTCGATTTGCATTACGAAGGAGATATCCGGAAATTAGTCAAGCATTACTACGATTCTTCCTGTGCAATGGTAGAAGCCGGCGGCATTGATATTGTTGGACATCTGGATAAAATCTATATGAACGGACAACGATACAAGGGTTTCTCGCTGGAAGCCGACTGGTACACCAAAGAACTGTTTGCTTATCTGGATTTGATTGCCGAGAAAGGATTGATTGCCGAAATCAATACGAAAAACCTGAAGAAGAAACAGGAAATTTATCCGCACGAAAAGTTTCTGGATGCCATCCGCGAACGTCATATCCCAGTCATGGTCAATTCAGACAGCCATTATCCGGATCTTGTCAATGACGGACGCGAGGAAGCTTTCGAACTTCTCCTAGCGAAAGGGTTCAAAACAACTTGTGAATTAGTGAACGGGAAATGGGAAGAAATAGCAATTGAATAAATCCTCCCGTCAAAATAAACGAGAATCGTTTTCGATCCTCAAGGGAATCATTTTCGATATACGTTGGTTTTGAATGAAAAGCCGGCGTATTTACACAAAAAGCCGGCGCATTTTGATGAAAATACGCCGGCTTTTTTAGGATTCAATTAAACGATTGAATGTGTCTTTACAAACTCGATAATTTCGTCGATATAACCAAATGCCATACCTACTACGGTATCAGCTGCTCCATAATAAACAGCTACACGTTTGCCATCCTGCAAAGCAGCACACGGGAATACAACATTAGGCACATCGCCCTGTAATTCATAAGGAGCTGCCGGAGCCAGGATATAATCGCGAGTACGATACAGTACCTTTTCCGGATTCTCTTTATCCAGAATAACCGCACCCATCGAATAACGATAACCGTTACATGTCTGGATAACGCCGTGATAGAACATCAACCAACCAGCTTCTGTCATGAAAGGAACAGATCCGGCACCGATCTTCAGGCACTGCCAAGCACTTTCCGGGAAAGGAGTTACTTTCATCACGCAACGATGTTCACCCCAGTACTTCATATCCGGACTATAGCTGATGTAAATATCACCAAACGGAGTATGACCGTTATCGCTCGGACGGCTCAACATGGCATATTTACCGTTGATCTTCTGCGGGAACAATACACCGTTACGGTTAAACGGCAAGAAAGCATTCTCGCACTGATAAAAGTCTTGGAAGTCGAAGGTATAAGCAATACCGATGGTCGGTCCGTGATAACCATTACACCAGGTAATCCAATAACGGTCTTCAATCCAAGCTACACGCGGATCGTATTTATATTCCGATTCAATCATGTCCGTATTTCCGGCTTTAAACTGGATCGGTTCATGATTGATTTCCCAGTTAATACCGTCTTTACTGAAGCCGGCAAAGATATTCATCTGTACAGCTTTGTTGTCGCAACGGAAAACTCCGGCATAACCATCCTTGAACGGAACAACGGCACTGTTGAAGATACTGTTGGATGTCGGGATATGATAACGGCCGATCACCGGATTCTTTGAATAACGCCACATCACGTCTGTACAACCTTCCGGACGGTCTTCCCACGGCATTGCTGCTATTTGCTTCAATTCACTCATAATTGTCGTTTTTAGTTTAACTTGTTATTACCTGCAAAAGTAATACTTTTCGGGATTATTTGCCAAACCTGACACCGATTTGTAGCCCGATATTCAACGGATTCTCGGTCCGGTAAGTTTCAACCCGGTTGGTTCCCAGCATATCGAAGTAGTAACCGAAGTTGGGCTCGAGATAGATGGAGAATGATTTATAAACCTGCACCTGGAATCCTAATCCGCCTTGTATGGATGTTTGCCACCGGTTGACCGGTAAAGAATGGGATGACTCGCCGACAAATCGCCTCCGCGCCGACACGCAGTATTCCTGTAACACGCCACCCGACAGATAGAATGACAGATTATCCTTCCGCCAAAATGTCCAGTTCAGTTTGAGAGGTATTCCTAGATAATGCAGCGATTGTTCGCCCATCCGGTAGCTTCCCGAACGTAACGACGAATAAAGCCAGGTGTATGTCAGCCCCGTTTCTATGCCTAAATCCGGTTTCCAAGCATAGCGTGCCGACAAGCCAAACGAGATCGGCAAGCGATGATGATAATCGAACGACGGCTCTCGTATACCTGATACGGCCGACAATCCCCGGGTTTGCAAATCTTCTTCCGGTTTATCCTCATCGCCGTCTCCATAACTGCCATCTTCTCCCGGTTGCGTAGGATCTTGTGCCACATAATCATTGTCTGCCGAAGCCAACGAAAGGTTCATCGCCCCGCTTCCACCGGCTGCCAAACCAAACGACCAGCTTCCTTTGCGGCGACGGGGCTGTTCTTCTTCGGGTAATATCCAAACCGATGTTTCCGGCACAGTTTCTTCTGTCTCTTCCGCTTCTTCGGATGCAGAAACGACCTCCGGCTCTTCAGGAATAGATTCTTTCTTTTCTTCCGGAATAACGACGGAATGCAACGAGATTTCTTCCTTCGGCACGGAAAGATAGGCCAAAGGTAAGACTTCCACCTCGGGAATAACCGGACGGACCTCTTCGGGAACGGATTCTGTCACGACTTCTTCCGGCAACGGTTCAACCTCCGGCATTTGCCACAACCACCAACCGGAGAAAGTAATCCCTGCCAACAATGCTGCTGCCGCCAGCCAACGCCACCAGACAGACCGACGGCGCGCCGGTTTCTCCAGTTCTTTCAGGTCGGCTTCGAGGCGTTCCCATCCGTCCACAGGCAATGGAAGCCGGAATTCTTCTTTCCGCCTGCGACAGACTTCGATGATGTCATGCTGCTTTTCTTCCATTATTCTGTTGATTTTAGATAGTTTCTTACTCGTTCCATCAGCATTTTACGCGCCCGATTAAGTTGCGAGGCCGATGATTTCTCCTGTATATGCAAATAAGCGGCAATCTCTTTGTGCGACCATTCCTCAAACACATAAAGATTGAATACCGTGCGATAACCCGGCGGAAGTTCCGCCACAAGGCGCATCAATACATCGATAGGCAGACGGTTGGCATCCGTTTCTTCTGTTTCGTCCGCGGTATCCGCTATCGTTTCCAGCGGGACCAGCGAAGGCAATAATTTATTGGCTCGCAGAAAGCCCAACGCCAGATTGGTAAATACCCGGCTCATCCACGCCCGGAGGCTGCCTTCTCCCTGGTATGTATAGGAAGAAATCGACGAAAAGACTTTCAGGAAGCCGTCGTGCAGCAAGTCTTGCGCCTGTTCCAAATCGGCGACGTAGCGAAAACAAAGGCATAGCATGGGCTGGGCAAAAAGCTCATACAGCTCCTTGCGCGCCCGGTTGTCTCCTTTTTTGCAACCTTCAGCCAACTCCTGTTCGCTCATCTTTCCGAAATCTTTTATCTACAGAATGCGAAGAAAGCACAAATACTGCATCTACGATACTAAAAAAAGCCCCGAAAGCGCATTTTTTCTGAAAAAAGCATTTTCGGAAACCCCGAAACCCGATTTTTTCCTAAAAAAGGACTTTCGGGACGCCCGAATGTACATTTTTCTTCCCAAAAGCACTGTCGGGAGCGCTGAAAGCCGATTTTTTTCAAAAAAAGGGCTGTCGGGCGGGATGAAAGCCTTTTTTTAGAAAAAAAGCCCTGTCAGCCGGGATGAAAACTGATTTTTTTCAAAAAAAGCACTGTCAGCCGGGGTGAAAGCCGATTTTTTCTGAAAAAAGCATCGTCAGCCGGGATGAAAGCCCTTTTTTTAGAAAAAAAGCCCTGTCAGCCGAAGTGACAGAGCTTTTCTCCGATTTTCCCGGTTATAAGCGGAAGCGATAGAGCTGCGCCATCGCTTTCTGATATTCATTCTGCAACTGCAGGTAATTCTGCATACTTTGGTAGAAGGTCGTCACGTTGACGAAGTATTCGATCATCGAAATCTGCCCCGCCTGGATCGCCTTGTTCAGCAACGCGATATTATTCTGCTGCCGCAACACCGAAGCGTATTCGTCGGCCGACGCCTTCAGTTTCCCTGCCTGTACCCACACTTGGCGCAAAGCCGCCGTCTCGGTATCCGTAAAACTCTGTACCTTGGTTTCGGCATAGAAACGTTCGGCCTTGGCTTGCTTCACTTTCCCCCGATTGGAGAAAAGCGGGATCGAGATACCCACCATCACACCGTTATAACGATCACCGCCACTCGAAGGATTCATCCGGTATCCTAATGTCAAGTTGGGCAACCATTGTTGTTTGCTAACCGCCACCGAACGCGATGCCGCTGCCTGATCGCTTTGCAACGCCTGCATTTCGGGCAGCGAAGCCAAGGCTTCTACCCGGAAAGCTTCGAAATCGGACGGATATTCCCAAGCTGACCGGTAAACCGTATCGGCAAATGCCACCGGAACGCCGCCGTTCAAGGCAGTCAGTTCTTCAAGCTTCGCCTGGCGTGCCGCCTCGTTCTGCCGCGCCTCATTGCGGGCATTCAGCAACTCCAGGTCGATCTTATTCGTTTCGATAATATTGGTCGATCCCTTTTCCAGCTGTGAAGCATAGAAACGGCTCAAGGCCTCGGCATTTGCCAGACGTTCATCCAGCAAAGTCTGCAACTGATTCAGATAGATCAAGTCGAGGCAAGCCTGCTGTGCCTGCAACAGAATCTGCTGGCGCGAAACGGCATACTGAGCATCCAGTGAACGGAAACGCGATTCGTTCAGTTTGTTGCGCTGCGCATAAAGCGTCGGGAAGTTGAACGACTGGCTGGCAATGAACTCGCCCGTGAAACCCATGCCTTCCTTGTTTCCCCACAGATGCGAATACGTTACTTCGGGGTCGGGCAAATTATTCTCGGTCCGTGCCTGCCATTTGAAGGCTTCCGTCTGCGAAGCCCCCGCCTTCAAATCCTTATTGTTCTGCTCAATCAACTGGAGCAGTTCATCCATTGTCTGCGGCCGGCAGACTTCCTGCGAGAAGGCTGCCGAGAAGCCGAAGCATAAAGCGATTGTAAATAGCTGTTTTCTTAGCATGTCTGTTTCTCCTCTTTATTCATAAGTAGATAAATGATTGGAATGATAAACCCGTTGAGGAAGGTAGAAGAAAGCAATCCCCCCAAGATGACCGTCGCCATCGGACTTTGGATTTCATTACCGGGCAAATCACCGTTCACTGCCAACGGAATCAGCGCCAAAGCCGAACTCAAAGCCGTCATCAGAATCGGGTTCAGACGATCCAGCGAACCTTGCACAACGGCTTGCTGCAACGCCATGCCTTCGCTTCGCAACTGGGTATAATGACTGATCAACAACATACCATTGCGCGTCGCGATTCCGAAGAGGGAAATAAACCCGATAATCGCCGGAATACTGATCTCGCCCGAGGTCAGGCACAAGATAAACACGCCACCGATCAACGCCAGCGGCAGATTGATCATCACCACGCCACTCTCGCGGGCATCTTTGAACTCATGATATAATAAAAGGAAGATAACGAGCAATGACATCAGCGAAGTAAGCAACAAAGTACGGCTCGCCGCCTGTTCGCTCTCAAACTGTCCGCCGTACTCGATATGATAACCTTCGGGAAGAACAATCTTTTCATTCACCGCCTGCTGGATATCATTTACCACGCCACGCAAGTCCCGCTCCGAAACATTGGCACTGATCACAATCTTCCGGCGTACATTCTCTCGGTTGATCGTATTCGGTCCGGCAGCCGAACGGATCTCGGCCACATAGCTCAAGGGTACTTTAGTACCGTTGGCATCAATCATCAGATTGCGGATATCATCCATCGTCGCCCTACTCTCGTCGGAAGTCTTGACCGTCAGGTCGAAAGTCTTTCCGTCATCATATACCTGGCTGACTACTTCGCCACCAAGCATGACATTCACATATTCCTGGAACTCCGGCAGCGGAATACCGAACTTAGCCAAGATGTCACGCTTCGGTGTAATCGTCAACTGCGGGCGTTCGATCTGTTGCTCCACTTTCAGGTCCACCAATCCTTCTATTCCCTTTACCGCATCCTTAATCTGATTTCCGATCTGGAACATCCGGTTCAGGTCCGTTCCGAACAACTTGATGGCGATATTCGCTTCCGTACCCGAAAGCATCGCATCAATACGATGAGATATCGGCTGACCTATCTCAATATTTGCTCCCGAGATAGTCGATAACTTCTCACGGACATCATTCGTTACTTCGGCTCTCGAACGGTCTTTCAACTCAAACGGAGCCTCAATCTCACTGACATTCACACCTAAGGCATGTTCATCCAACTCAGCACGTCCGGTCTTGCGGGCCACCGTCTGGATTTCCGGCACCTGCAGCAGCAATTCTTCTGCCCGACGCCCAATCTTATCCGACTCTTCCAAAGAAATACCCGGCAATGAACTGACATTAATCGTAAATGATCCCTCATTAAATGGAGGCAAGAAGCTGCGGCCCAACGTAAAGAATAATCCTAAAGCAACGACAAATACAACTATGGTAGAACCCAACACGGCCTGTTTATGATGAATGGAGAAAAGCAAAGCCTTCTCATATACACCACGCAGCTTTCTCGCTACCCAGGCATCTTGAGTTGGTTTCTCTCCTTTCCGATCCAACAAATAACTGCATAAAACCGGAGTCAATGTCAAGGCTACCACCGTCGAAGCAAACAAAGCCACGATAAAAGCAATTCCCAGCGGAACCAGCATACGGCCTTCCATTCCCGTCAGGAAGAACAAGGGAACAAAGCTCACCACAATGATCAAGGTTGAATTCAGGATCGGCATACGTACTTCCCGCGAAGCATCAAAGACAACATCTTTCGTCGGGCGCTGTTGTTCTACCGGTAATAACCGATTCTGGCGTAATCGCTTATATACATTCTCCACATCCACAATCGCGTCATCCACCAACGAACCAATGGCAATTGCCATACCACCCAAACTCATCGTATTAATGGTTAATCCGAGGTAATGCAACGTCAGAATAGAAACCAGCAGCGAAAGCGGCAAAGCAACCAGCGAGATCACTGTTGTACGCACATTCATCAGGAAAAGGAAGAGGACGATGATCACGAAGAAACTTCCCTCAAACAGACTGTTCTTGACATTATTGATCGAGCTATCAATGAAACGGCTCTGACGGAAAATATCTGTTGAGACATGTACATCACTCGGCAAATTCTTCTGTAAATCCGCCATCACGGCATCCAGTTTCTCCGTCAGTTCAATGGTACTGGTATTCGGCTGTTTGGTTACCGTGATCAGAACGGCTGGTTTAGTCCGTTCAGAAGCCAGACCCAACTTCGGTTGTTTACCGCCGATTTTTACCGTCGCAATATCTTCCAACAGAATCGGTGTATTATCCGGTGTCATGGCCACTACTCCTTTTGCCAGTTCTTCTGCTTTCGTTGTTGTCAAGACTCCACGTATAATATATTCATTGGAATATTCATACAAGACACCACCGTTGGCATTCTGATTCATCTGGCGACAAACCAATAAGACCTGATCCAAACCGATTCCATAATGTTTCATCCGCGCCGGATCCAATAAGATCTGATATTCCTTGATGTCGCCACCGATAACAGCCACCTGGGCAACACCTCCGGTAGAAAGGAGTCGCGGACGAATGGTCCAGTCGGCCATGGTTCGTACATCGAGCAAAGAAGTCGTATCCGAAGTCAATCCGATAATCATCATTTCTCCCAAGATAGAAGACTGCGGTCCCATTGTCGGGCGACCCACATTCTGAGGAAGATCATCCGTTACAATTGCCAACTTCTCCGATACAATCTGACGGGCCAGATAAATATCCGTTCCCCAGTCGAATTCCACCCAGACAACCGAGAAACCCGTTGTTGAAGAAGAACGAACCCGACGTACATGCGTAGCTCCGTTGACAGCTGTTTCTACCGGAAAAGTAACCAGACGCTCTACTTCTTCCGGCGCCATTCCATTTGCTTCCGTCATAACAACGACTGTAGGCGCTGTCAGATCCGGAAAGACATCCACATCCGTATGATAGGCTGTATAAGTTCCGCCTATCAGCAACAACACGGCACACACCAAAACGACGAGCCGGTTGTGCAATGAATAATGTATAATTTTATTCAGCATATCCGTATCGATTTCGTTTAATGACTATGGCTGTGAGCTGGAATAGCATTGGATGCCGATGCCAGCTTAATCTGATAAGCTCCCTTCGTAACGACCTGATCACCGGCTTTCAGTCCGGAAAGTATTTGGACACGTTCGCCGTTGTCTGCGCCTAAAGAAACTTCCTGCTTCTTATAACATTCTTCATCCAGACGGATGTAAACAAAGAATAAACCCTGTTCCTCTACCAAAGCACTATGCGGAACACTTAGTACCGACTCCATCGGATTACCCAGCAAATAGACTTCTACAAACGAGCCTGGTATGATTGCTCCTTTGTTATCAAACTCGAACAAGACAGGAATATAAAATGAATTAATGGCAGAAGATTTACCATACGAAAGGAAACGACCGTTCAACTCGTCCAGTTTATATACCTGGTCATCATACGGTGTCTTAAAATAAGCAGAACGCATCATCGGAATATGCGCATAATACTTTTCCGACACATCGGCTCGCAATACCAACCGATTATTCTGAGAAATCGTTGCCAAAGGCTGACCTACGGCTACATAATCACCTTCTTTTACCAGAATATTCTTCAAGAAACCACTCATCGTTGCCGTAACAGCCACACCATTGGATGAATGTTTTCCATTTACAGCTTCGTAGGCAACCTTAGCGTTCTCATAGGCCAAACGAGCTTGTTCGAAGTCCTTTTCGGAAACGATCTTGTCGGCTACCAGTCCTTTCATTCGTTCATATTCTTTCCGGGCTGTTTCGTAGGCATTCTTCAAACGCAAGGCTACATCACCATCTGATAATGTCCGTGAGGCCAGAAATAAAATCGTCTGTCCTTTTTGTACAGCCGTTCCGTCCATCAAACGGGTTGTTCCTAAGGTTACCACACCTGGAACTGTTGCGACAACTACCGATTCCGAACCTTGCGCTGCCTGAATCTGACCACTGGTTTTCAATACTTCTGAAAAAGCTGCCGGAGTCATTTCTTCCGTCTGCAAACCGATAGCTTCGGCATTTGCCTTCTTGAATACGATCTCGCCAGCGGCATGACTTTCTCCGGCTTCTTCATGTTCATGATTATGTTCATCTTCTCCGTGTTCGTGATCATGTTCATGATTATGTTCCTCGTGTGCATGTTCGGTTTCTTCTTCATGATGATGTTCATGATCATGCTCTGTATGCACACTCTTTGCCTGACAACCCGCCAATAAATAGGCTGTTGCCAAGAATACCCAATATATTTTCTTCATTTGTTTTCTGATTTGATTAATTGTTATATTCCTCTGAAGACCGGACTTCCAATAAGTCTTGTCTTCTAAACAATCGATACAACAGACGTACAAACAGTCTATTATATCATAACATCGGATCAAATCAGGGAAGGAGGAGCACGAAGTCCTTTAGCCCGTGGTATCCACGAGGTATGCAACGTCTCCTGATAGACGGTTCGCCCTTGCTCAAAAAGAGCAGATAACCAGTCTGAATCTTGTCGACGAAGTAAATAGAAAAAGGAAAATATAGGAACCAGCCAAAGGTGTATATCTTCACCTACTACATGTTTCTCGATAGCTGGTTTTAATGCCTGATTATGGGTGCAGTCGGTTGCATGATCATGATCTCCGCCATGAGAATGCGTATGCGCATCCGAAGCGGCTCCATACCATAACCATTCGTAACAAGGAGAGCCATCGGCATGGTGATGATGAGGAACGATTACTGACAACAAAACCAGAAAGCTCGCTATCAATACCAAAACATAATATATCCGTTCCTTCAGTCTCATCCGTTTCTCTCTGCCGTTTATTAATTCTTTGCAAAGAAAAGGAAAATCAATCAATTTCGCAATAACCAAAATCAAAACATCGTAAAAAACAAAGCAGAAGTCACATACAAAACCCAACCCACGAGTTTGGTTTTATACATGACTTCTACCTTATATTATCATCCGATCAAAATAACGGATTCGCTACCTTCTCGTCCAACAAAGCCAATTTAATGACTTCCTGAATATCGCTTACATAGTGGAATGTAACCCCTTTCAGATATTCCGGTTTGATTTCATCAATGTCTTTCTGATTTTCCTTACACAAGATAATCTCATTGATGCCGGCCCGTTTAGCCGCCAAAATCTTCTCTCGGATACCTCCTACCGGAAGAACTTTACCACGCAAAGTGATTTCGCCTGTCATCGCCAGATTACTCTTCACCTTCCGCTGCGTGAAAGCCGAAACCAATGATGTTACCATGGTAATACCGGCACTCGGACCATCTTTGGGAATAGCTCCTTCCGGTACATGTACATGAACATTCCAATTGTCAAACATGTCTTCTGCTATACCAAACAAAGGAGCATGTGCATGAATGTATTCCAATGCCAGCATCGCTGATTCCTTCATGACATCACCCAGGTTACCGGTCAACGTCAGTTTACCACCTTTGCCTTTGCTCAAGCTGGTTTCAACAAACAGGATCTCGCCACCAACAGCCGTCCATGCCAAACCTGTCACCACACCGGCATAGTCATTACCCTGATATTTATCACGCGTATATTCTATCGGTCCTAAGTAATCGTGCAAATCTTCCGGTTTGATTTGTGCCGGAAGCACTTCATCCGAGGCTTTCTTATAAGCCAGCTTACGCATCAGCTTGGCAATCTTCTTATCCAATTCACGTACACCGCTCTCGCGTGTGTAGGATTCGATGATCGCCTGGATTGTTTTCTTCGGCAACTTCACTTCCTTCTTATTCAATCCATGAATCTCGGCTTCTTTCGGGATCAGATGTTTCGATGCTATCTCTACCTTTTCTTCCTGAATATAGCCACTTACCTCGATCAACTCCATACGATCCAATAAAGGTTGGGAAATTGTATTCAGATTGTTGGCCGTAGCAATAAACATCACATGGCTCAAATCGTAGTCCATATCCAGGTAATTATCATGGAATGCACTGTTTTGTTCCGGATCAAGTACCTCCAGCAAAGCAGCAGCCGGATCACCTTTAAAGTCGCTCGACACCTTGTCGATCTCATCCAATATAAATACTGGATTGGAAGTTCCTGCTTTCTGTAAATTCTTAAGGATTCGTCCGCACATAGCACCAATATATGTCCGGCGATGGCCTCTGATTTCTGCCTCGTCGTGCAAACCACCCAAGGAAACACGTACATACTTCCGGCCCAATGCTTCTGCAATAGAGCGGCCCAAAGAAGTCTTTCCGACTCCCGGAGGACCATACAAGCAGATGATAGGCGACTTCATATCTTTCTTCAGCTTCAATACAGCCAAATGTTCGATAATACGTTCCTTTACCTTCTCCAAACCATAATGATCCCGATCCAATACCCGACGGGCATGATTCAAGTTGAAATTGTCTGTCGAATAGGTTTCCCATGGCAAACCGACAATGGTCTGTACATATTGCATCTGCACCGAATAATCCGGAGACTGCGGATGCAGGCGTTGCAGCTTATGAAGTTCTTTGTCGAAAATCTCGGCAACGGCTTGCGGCCATATCTTATCAGCCGCTTTGTCCTTCAACTCCTGTACATCCCGATCATTCACGCTGCCACCCAACTCTTCCTGAATCGTCTTGATCTGTTGCTGCAAGAAATATTCCTTCTGCTGCTTATCAATATCTTCCTGCGTTTTCATCTGAATAGAAGCCTTCAGTTCGATCAGCTGAAACTCCCGGTTCAATAAAGTAAGCAACTTATAAGCACGTTCCTTCAGACTATCCATCATCAGCAACAGCTGCTTGTTGGCTACATCATTCAAAAGATTGGCACTTGCATAATTAATCAGATACAGTGCATTATTAATATTTCTGATGGCATAGGCCATTTCCCGTTGTCCGAGTTCGTTGGTTGCCATCAGGATCTTGATCATCAAATCCTTTACATTAGATAGCAAAGCCTTGAATTCTTTATCTGATTTTGCCGGGAAATGTTCATCCAATAAGGTAATTCGTCCCTTCAGGAATGGTTCGTCCTGTACCAGTTCATTTAATTCAAAACGTTTCTTTCCCTGTAAAAGAACCGTAGTCATGCCGTCCGATACATCCATAACTTTAAGTACGTCGGCAATAACACCTATCGGATACAAATCGTCTTTATTCGGATCTTCGACAGACATATCTCGCTGGCAGACTACTCCTATCATCGATTTCGAACTGCCCATGTCTTTTATCAGGTTCATTGATTTAGTTCGGCCTACCATAACGGGCAAAGCCACGCCGGGAAACAAAACCATATTACGCAACGGTAAAATAGGAACTTCGCTTTCCAGCTTGTCAATCCCTTCCGTAAAATCCTCATCGTTATCACAATTCGTCAGAATGGGTATTACGATATCCATCGGCTCGTCTGCTATAAACGAGGAGGCGGAGAATATTTTCTTTTTACTCTTCATACTTCTAATTAAGCGGTTGTATAATTTTTTATACAATAAACGTGCCAAAGGTACGAAAAATAGCAGAATCTCTCTAATTTTGCAGCTGGTAATCAGAAAAAAGATGGCGAATCCTTATTTCCAGTTCAAGCAATTTACGGTTTGGCACGACAAGTGTGCGATGAAAGTGGGTACCGACGGTGTTTTATTGGGTGCCTGGTGCTGTGTAGAAAACATAACACGCATACTCGACGTGGGTTGCGGAACCGGACTGATCAGTCTGATGCTGGCCCAGCGTTGCCAAGCAGAAATCGACGCAGTGGATATAGACGAAGCGGCCTGTATCCAAGCGCGCGAAAACGCCGATCGCTCACCTTTCGGCGACCGACTGCAGATTTTCCATCGTCCTTTTGCCAATTTTGTCAACGAATCAGCCGGAATCCGCCAATATGACTGTATTGTTTCCAATCCACCTTATTTCATTGATTCACTGAAATGCCCCGACAAACAGCGTAATCAGGCACGGCATACGGATACACTCACATTGGAAGAACTGATTGAAGGTAGCAGGCAACTTCTGGCTCCGCAAGGAAAACTCTGTTTGATCCTGCCTTTCGATCAACGGGAAATCCTCTTACCTATTATATATAAGGAGTCTTTGTTTCTGCACAAAGAAACGGCAGTTCTGCCCACTCCTACTTCTCGCCCCAAACGATTGCTGGTAGAAATATCAGACACGCCGGTTACAGAAGTCCAGGCAGAGACCTTGACAATCGAGAAGGAAAGGCATGTTTATACGGATGATTTTATAGCGTTGGCCAAAGATTATTACCTGCATCTATAGCAATAACAACTTGATCACTTTGAAAGATTTTACAGTTGATAGCCAACAGTAAGACAAAATCTGCCTTAATCTGCTAACATCCATTCATATCATATTGCACAAAAAACAGGCAAAAAGGGCTGTTTTCACCCCTATATTCGTCCCCTAAGGAGGAATTTATGCCTACTTTTGTCCAAATTCATGCCTATGTTTTATCAAAAACACGCCGGGAATTTGTTCAAATCTAGTAGGATTTGACTATGCCTAAATTTACTTTACACTTTTTTGTTA
>ULUK01058988.1_pt1 | contig 63851 bp, 83 predicted proteins | sample 1958451 | NCBI WGS metagenome assembly ULUK01 (sample SAMEA4835758, study PRJEB28245) | human gut metagenome | biome: gut microbiome; material: fecal sample | place: Denmark | collected 2008
TGGTCAAGAGGTAAGGCGGCTCTTGTGGGAAAAAGGTAATATCGTTGAAACAGTCTGCCTTCTGTCGAGAAAAGCTCAATAAATCAAAGGATTTTGCCATTTGGGGAATAAAATAGATGTGCGTTTCTGTTTCCGTAGAGTGATGATATAAGTGGAGGTTTACCCCAGGGGATAGGCTTGGGGGAACAGGAGATATACATTTTGGCGAAAGGATACTTTTCGCCAAAGTGATATAATGAAATTGATATTGGTATAAGAACGAAGGTGATTGGATGAAAATGTTTGAATTTACTGGATTAAGAACCCTGCATAAAGACATGATGAAAAAGGGAGAAGAGAGAGCAACATTTCCATTTGGGTTTAATGGAAAAATTTTTAGTTGTATTTTCTTGACGGATATAATTCCATACCGCTTGTATTTGACAACTTTAGGATTATATCCGGTGGTATTTGAATTGGAAATAGAGAAAGGGTATAAGGCCAAATGTTTTATTGATGATTATAAAAAATTGGTAGATTATCTTGAAATAAAATATGATCCAACGCATAAATTTGTTCCGCTAGACTTTTTTGAAGCGTTAAATAAAAGAATTCCTAAAGAATTTATGATGCGCCCAGATTATAAAGAGACATTAAAAATTGCTTCTAAAAAAAGAAAAATTGAAGAAGAAGCTAAGGTATATTTTTGTGGTTGGAGAAGGAACGCAGCGGGGCAGAATGTACGAGAGAAAAATCTTGAAAAAACGAGAAGCGCATTTGGAGATGCAAAGGCAGAAATATGTAAAAGAAAAAATATTAGTTCCTGTTGGACAGATTGTGCCTATGAAGAAGAATTGAAAAAATTGAATGATATAATTACAATGTGATTTAGAAAAGATATACTTTTTTGTGGTTTTGGAGGCAATAAGATGACTACAGAGTTAGAGCACAAGCCGCTACTTGACGGGAATGAACCAAATGGGCCCCATTGAAAGATACGAGGAAGCAGTTAGGCAGAGATATTAGTTTAAGCGGAGGATGGATCATGAGCTTTTTAAAGTTATTACATGGTACGAAAAAAAAGAAAGATTTATTTGATATTGCCTGTGATTATGATGGCTATGACATTGTTTATGAAGAAGAGACAACTGACATAAATTTGTATAAGTTTTTTAATGAGATTATCACTAATTCAAGATATGACATCACAGTTCTGCCTGAGTATCGATTATTAATGGAAAATAATACAGAAGATGCATTTAATGAGTTCTATGATGCATGGGTTGATGCATTAATTGATCGGGGGTTCCTGTTTCATTTGGATGGTGAGGTGTCTATGGAGCAGTTTACGAAGGGGATTAATCGTATATTATCCGATATTGGATGTGAGAAACAGTTAGATTTGACTTTATTGGATCGGATGTATCAGGAAGAATTACAAAACTACTGTTTAAATGGGAAGGAGATTCATGAAGAAATCAATTATGATATTTTACAAAGCAATGTGATTGCTCGTGAATTGAGGTTGATAGGTTACGAACTAATAAGTTTGTTCAATGGATTTGATAATTACGATAAAGCTGTTATTCCTATTATAAAAATAGATGATTTAAAAGGAATTGAATCTATATTTAAGTAAAAATGATGAAAGCTATTTTGATATAGTTCTGAATTCGGAAAGGAGAATGGTACTATAGCAAAGAGAAAGACGCTGCCGAAGGATTTTGAGCAATTGGTAGAGGCTGGAAATGAGCAGGAAATCAAAAGTGTATTCGAAAAATGCGACATCAATGCATACGGAGGATACAATAAAGGAAATAGGTGATGATATGGAGTTAGAGAATAACGATGATAAGTTTAATATTGAAAAAACAGATACCATTGATGGCTTGGCATATGAACAAGACACCTCCAGCTTGTTACTTCTTCTTACAGACGGAATGGACTGGTCAGATATGAATCGACATTTATTGCTGTTGCAAGATAAACTCAATACCTATATCTGGTACATAGATTCAGGACAATATAAAGAAAAGTACCCAAATGTTAAAAGCGTAGAACTGCGTGTTAGTTTTTTGTTTGAGGAACCAGAGATATGCCGTAAGCTTTTAGAAAGAGCAAAGCAGGTGTTTGTCGATGTATTTGAGAATGTTGAGATGATTGTGGAGCATGGAACAAAATAGATAAACGGTGCTAAATCAGAAAAACATATGAAGGAAAATGTTGCTGTCATATCAGGAGTGTTTGGAAAAATATGGAACGGATTATAAAATTAAAAAATGTGTTCAAGAAGGGGAACTGTATGTAAAAGAAAAAGGCATCTATTCTGATAAGAGATATGTGCCGGAGCTGGAGATTATTTCTAAGAAATATCCCAATGCAATTATAACTCTGAATAGTGCCTTTTATTACTATGGATTGACGGATACCATACCAAATTTTTATTATGTTGCGACACCGAAAAATACAAGAAAAATCAGCGATGAAAGAGTGAAGCATTTTTATGAAAACAGCGAAGCATTTGATATGGGCAAAACTACAATGAATTATGATGGTGTGGATATTGTAATTTATGATAAAGAGCGTCTTCTTGTGGAACTGATACGGAATAAAAGAAAATTTTCTTTTGATTTGTACAAAGAATTAATTGCAAGTTATAGAAAGATTGTTCATGAACTGGATATGACTTTAGTTGCAGAATATGCGTATGAATTACCAAAGTCAAACATGGTAATGGAGACACTTAGATTGGAGGTTTTATGATGATAAATATACAGAAGCTTATTGAAGAAGCAAATGAAAATGGTTATCAGGGAGATAAGGCGTCAGCGAAAGTGTGTCAGGATATTGTGTTAAAAGCGTTATCGATTGGCCCATTGAGTAGAAATGTTACGATTAGGGCCGATTAGGTTAAGAATAGACTAGAACGTCGAGAAACTTTGAAGAAGAGAGGAAAGTAGAGGGGACTTCAATGAAAAATAAAGTAAAATTTGTATCTATTTTGGGTGATTCTATAAGTACATATTCAGGATATAATCCGATTGGATATAAGGTGTTTTATGATGAGTACAACTCTTTAAGAAATGACATGACATCGGTATATGATACATGGTGGGCAAAGGTAAACCAGTTCATTAACGCCTACATTTGTGTTAATAATTCTTATTCTGGAAGTAAGGTTGCAGGTGAAAAATTCCCTAGTGGAAATTGTGATCAGCGTACATCAAATTTGCATACAGAGCAGTACACACCTGATATGATTCTAATATATTTAGGGTTTAATGATTTTGGAAACGGTGTTCATATTACAAATGATAAGTTGGGAAGCCCTTCATTTTTCTCGTCCTATTATAATATGTTGCAAAAGATAAAGATGAATTATCCGAAAAGTAGAATTATATGTGGGACATTGATGGAAAGTTATATGAAAGGCGATAATAGTTGGAAATTTCCACATAAATGGGCTGGTGTATCGATATATGAATACAATGCGGCAATAAAAATTGCTGCAGAAATTGCGGGAATTGAAGTTGCAGATCTGGCATCACAGAATTTACGTTATGAAACATTAGACGGATCACACCCTACAAAAGAGGGGCATATAACTTTGGCAAAAGCATGGATTAATTGTTTGAAAAAAACAGTATAACAGATGGAGATAAGGAGGAAAACAAATGCTGCTTATAGGATCCAGGATTCAGGAGTACCGGAAGAAAGCCGGGCTGAATCAGGAGGAATTTGCGGAAAAGATGGGAGTCAGCAGACAGGCTGTGTCCAAGTGGGAGAGGGATAAGGCGTATCCTGATTTGGACAGGCTTGTGTGTATATGTGAGATTCTGGATGTACAGGTTGGAGAACTTATATATGGAAAGGGTGATGAGCCGGAGGCGCCGGAAGAGGTGTCCGGGGATGGGACTTCAGCGAATAATGCTGTCCATCTGAAGAATCTCAGGGGAAAAGGCAGGCTTGCCAGATTGAAAATATTATTTTGCGTGATGGCAGCCATATGCGTTTTCTGTGTAATTGTGGTGGCGGTGCTGTTTGTGAGGAACGAGTGGACCAGCCATTCAGATAAGAACGGAAATGTGCGCGTGGAGAAGGTGTATCAGCAGTATACAAAAGCTGATCTGGCATATTTGGATGACAATGGCCGAAAGATCATGGATACTGTGTGGCTTGATGTACCGGGGGTACGAGATGGAGATTACATACAGTTGTACACAGGGGCGGACGGTAATGGACTGTTTCTGAATTACAAGACATCAACCATAGTTGCCGCAGCATTTGTCATGCTGGTGTTTATTATTCTTCTGACCCTCATTGGGCTTGAGATAAGAAGGATGAAGAAAGAAGATACACTTCAGATCATACTTGAGGATAAGACAGCCGATGAAAAAATGTAAAAAAATTGTCTGCGCGATCGTAATAGCATGCATACTGGCGGGAGCTGCATTTGTCGCTCTTGAGTTTATGGGCGTTATTGATCTGAACAGTGCGCAGAAGACGGAAGAAAAAAGTGAAACTGAACAGGATGGAAATAAAATAGCTGACGATGAGACAGAGCCTTGGCATATAGTGTTCAAGGGATATGCCTTCTCTGTGAATCCGGTAGGACAGGCAATCATACATGAGAGTGGCTGCCTTAATATAAGAAGCTGTGATGATTATCTGATACAGATCGATGTGGAGGATAAGACGATGGCGGATTTCTGGGACAACAGAGAGCAGCGCAAGAAAAATATTGAGGACGCAGGTTATGTGATGGAGCTGGAGCCTGAGAAGTTCGAGATACAGGGGAAGGAATATATCAGATACATAGCGAGTCTTGCAAATGAACGAGGTGCGAAGTTCGACAGATCATATTTTTATCAGCTTATATGTGATGCCGGGGAAGGGCAGCGTTTCTTTACTTCGATAAGATTTGATGAGATAGATATAGATGCGCTGAGCGGGTCGGAGAGAGCTGAGGTATATGAGAAGGCTGCCGATGAAGCTGTGGCTATTGTTGCGGGGGCCGTTCCCACAGATGAGGCAAATGATATGACAGGCTCATACTGGCAGGAGGACGAAGCTATGGAGACGGGAGTAGTGGACAGTGTCGTGAATGGAGATACTACCGTGTCATATGAAATCCCTGAAAAATACAGCCTTCAGAATGAGGATTTGTCAGGTAAGACATACTATTCAGACGGTGATAAGATCACGGTTGTGACTTCGATCGTACCGTATAGTTGGATGACAGCATCTGATATGGCAGACAGAAAGACCGGGGCCGGAATATCAAAGGTAACAGAGGAAGGTCAGTGTGAGGTAAATGGTGTGACATTTTATTACTACACATATTCGACCTTATATATAAAGGACGGCAAGAGAAATATCACATACTATTTTAATGCATATGCTGATCTGAAGGATGGGAACATATATACAGTCAGCGGATTTGCCGATGATAATCCGGATGCCATGGACAGAGACACTTATTATAGTTTCATGAACATTACGGAGAAATAAACACTATAGATTACAAAAAAGTGACGAAAACACCTATGATTTCGGTTCGCTACCCATAGTTGCCCCGTTGCAACCGATTACGGCTTGATAAAATATAGTGACATTCTTAATAATAAAGCCACTAGGTTTTAAGGAGGATTATTATATGAGGAACAAGAAAATGCTGATTGCAGGACTTATCACGGTGGTGATGGGAATTTCTATAGTTGGATGTGGAAATGATGGCAAATCCACCAGAGAGACGGAGTCAACAGAGCAGGTAACCGAAACAGAAGTGGCAACGGAGGAGGAATCTGAGGCTGAGGATACAGGTGATACTGAATCTGATGATTCATATGCAGATGAAACCGATTACAGTGATGACAGTGAGAAATCCACAGAATTTACGATGCCTGTATATGAGGATTTCACATTGGCATCGGGACTCAGCGAGAATTACGCAGATCTTGACAATAGGTCATTTGTATATAATGGAAAGAAATTCACTTTAGGTGAGTCCACCTTGAAGGATCTTATAGACGGTGGAATACCATTTGAGCAGAATTCTCTCAATAACAGTGGCAACAATGTAAATAAAAATTACGAAACTGACAGATACACAGCAGAAATCAATGACTACGTAACGATGCAGTTTATGTTTGGCAACTTTACTGACAGTGAGCGGAAGGCAGAGGATTGCGTTCTCTCATATGTAAGGTATTCACACCTTTTTGTGCCAAACCCGGATTATGATGCCAGCATGAATGCAGAGATCAGTGAGATGATGCTTGACGGCGCAAAGCAGGTGAACTTCTCATTCCCTACAACTATCACCAAGGATCAGTTGCTTGAAAAGTGCGGTGAGAATGCAGAAGTAGATGGCAAGATAGTCAAGTACAGTGTAGATTCTGAGGTTTATATGGGAAGCAGCGGCTATACATTTGAGTTTGACGATACAACAGGACAGCTCAAAGAGGTCAGAATAAGCTGGCTTCCGTAACTAAAAAGTAATCAGAATAAGAGCCAGAAGAAAAGCCGGATATCTCTATAAAATAGGGATACCCGGCTTTTGTAAACCAAATGTATGCTGTGGACAGCAGAATGAAATCCAAAGGTATTCTCAGTAATTTCTCTCTACTTACATATTATGCAGAAATGTGTGATATGGATAAAACACATATCTCACCTTACTAATAAAATATGACAAAAAAGTACATTAAGTGGTACTTGGAGTTGACAATTACCCGATTCACAATTACTATAAACCCTGTGATTTCATAGTGAAAATCTGCTCGGATGCCGTCCTGAAAAGCATCCGATCAGGGGGAAATTCGGTGAGATTCCGGTGCAACCGCCATTACTGTGTTAAGACTTGTGTCTTTCAGTCAGAATGCCCGCAGATTTTATGAGATTTCCGGCCGCGTGACGGCGTCTGACAGACACAGACAGCCGGGATATGCGGAGTACCCGGATGCGGATGACACGACAGTTCATCTGTTAGCTTTTGGGCGTGGGAAAAGCAGAATACATATTCCCTGCTTTATAACCTACAATTAAATAAAGAAAGGAAAATAGGAGATGAAACGAATCAGGACATTGATGCTTTCATTCTTATTGGCATGCGCAGTTTTAGTGGCACCATTTGCTTCAAATGCAAGCTGGGGCTATGTTCAGGCTGCCGCCGCAGAGAGTGATGGCGAAGTTGATTACAGCACTGAGTACGTTGTGCTGTCTCTTGAGGGATTTACTCTTGGTCAGGGCTTCTATATCGAGCCGGAGAGAATGTCCTACAAAGAGATCGGTGAAGTCTGGAAAGAGGAAGGCATAGACATCGACCTGTCTAAGCTTACCGTATCACAGGCTACTTACGCGTTTTTCAAGAAAGAGGGACTTGAAACAGAACCTTCAGGAACAGACAAATACAATAGTTCCGATTATTATCTTGCCAACATAAAGGGCATTGATAAGGGAGCTGCAAATGTTCCACAGGAGCTTAAGGATGCTTATCAGAAGAAGAATGGAAAGGCACTTGAGCTTAAGGACAAGACAGGAAAAGATCTTGGCCAGTTTGATTATTTCAGCATGTCTGGCTGGATGAACACAGTTGACAATATACTGGGAAATGTCGGCGCAGGAGAATATCAGGTAGATTCTGCAGCCGGAGTAGACAATACACACGTTATCCGTTGGCAGTTCACGCTCGCAGATTATGGCGCAGATCTGGGATATGGCTACAATCCGGATAAGAATACATTTGACTCTGAGTATGCATACTATGAGACTCAGGACAAGACAGAGCTCTATGTGCTCTATGCAGAGCATGCAGATGAGATAGCTAAGGACGAGGCTCTACGTGAAGAGGTTCAGGCGGTCATGACAGATCTCACTGCAACTGCAGATGAGGTTCAGGCAGTTGAGAAGAAGATCAGGGGTGACAAGAGAAATACAGTATCTGTAACCATGAATTATTCTGCTCCTTACATGACTCTGGCTGATTCAGAGGGCAATGAGATTGAAGTTGGAGAGCCTGATGGCAGCAAGTATACCCTTGAGCTTGAGCCGGGTACATACCGTCTGTCAGCATATCAGAAGAGCGGTGACGAGAAGACAGATATGGGATCTATAGATCTCGTAGTCACAGACGATCCACAGCAGTCATACAGCATATACAGCATCACAGATATAGCATGTACAGGTTATGACACTGTAGATGGCAACAAAAAATATTGGAAGGAAGACGTTGATTATACCGTCACAGGTAAGGTTATGTCTCCTGACAATGTGGACAGACATGCAGAGTTTGTAAAGACCAGGGAGGGGTCAGATGACTCCTGGGCAAAGTATGCAGGACTGTTCTACTATGCTGATATGGTGTCAGTGACATATGATCCGGTTGGAGATAGAGCAGATGACTATATCTCTAAGACTGTGTCAAACACACTTACATCCAACAGAAGCTACGGTTATTCAGTAGCTCTTGCAGCGGCAAAGACAGTAGAGTTCACAGTTCCAGAGGGAACTGAGCTCAGAGTTGGTACACTTTCAACATACTATATATATAAGGATGAGGCTGGCATCAAGATAGACAGCAAGGATGCCGGATATGACACATACAAGTATAAGCTTGGAAGTGGTATCACATATTACTACCGTGTAACTGGTGGAGAGGGAGTTACATACTGGAACTGGTTCTCCACAACCACAGATGCTGAGTACAAGGTAACAGCCGAGGATATGTACATCGGCGACAGCACATATGGCCCTGGCACAGTTGTACATGACATGTCAGCCAACAGCTCAGATGTCGCAGATATCTACATGACATCCAATGAGAAGGGCTATGTGTCAATGCAGAAGGGTGACAAGTATCACCTTGAGTGCTTCCGTAACTGGCAGGCTATAGAGGGTATCATGAATGCAAAATCAGCAGAGCCTGATTATCACTACACAGTTATCGATGAGAATGGTAACCCATCAAGTGATGTGATCAGCGTTGTACCTGGCGAGCATTCAGAGATAGCAGAGATCGAGGCAAAGTCAGAGGGAACAGCGATACTTCTCGTAACCTATGATGCAGAGATCAACAAGCCTGGTATGGGCGGTTCATTCTTCAGTGCGATCTGGCCTGAAAACACAGGTGTAGTCGTATTCACTGTAGGAAATGACGGCTCAGACATTCAGACAAATATGACATTAAATGCAGGACGCAACACAGAGACTGCTAAGACTGCTGTAGACAATCTGGATGCACAGATCGATGTTCTGTATTATCTTGAGGGAGCAGCCGGTGCAGAGTACACATTTACACCGGAGGATGGAGTGGCAGTATCAGTTCTTCATCCACAGATCACGGGAAACAAGCTTACATACAGTGGATTTACAACAGCAGATGTCAAGAAGAATGATGATGGAAGCTACACTGTAAGCGGTCTCACAGAGGGATCAAACATAATAAAGGTGACAAAGGACGGAGTTAGCACATATCAGGTAGTACGTGCAAAGGAAGTCCCGGTATCATACACATATAAGAACGCTGATGGTGACGAGATCTCAGCAGATGAACTCAGAGCCGGTGATACCATAGAGGTTTCATATGGTAAGCGTACAGAGGATGGCAAGAAGGCATACGACGGTCTGTATATTCCGGCCAACAAGCTTGCAGGAATTTACAACATGGCCGGAACTATAAAACTGTCAGATGGTGAGGGAAATGAATTCTCAGGAGCAAGCAACCAGTATGCATTTGCATCATATCCTGCTGCCCAGACAGTTACAGTCAAGATACCTCAGTATTTTGCAGGTGACGAGTACACGCTGAGCGGAGTTCTGTATGAGGGCGGATTTGGTTCGCCATACGGTTCACACAGAGAGGTCCGCCATGCAACAGGAAAGCCTGTACAGATGGCAGCAAGCGTACGTGTGGCATACCTTGGAAGTCTCCCGGATATGTCATTTAAGCTGGCAAAGACAGACTTTGTCCAGGTAAAGCTTGATGTAGTGGATGGTGCTACAAACGAAGCAGTAGAAGGATATAAGGTAAGCATAAAGGATACTGAAGGAAATGCCGTAACAGTAAATGACGGCAGCTTCAATGGTCTTGCAGGCAGACAGTACAATTACACTATGAAGTGTGCCGGATACATGTATGCCGAGGGAACATTTGAGATCCCGGAGGATACTTCCGGCGAGATGTCACAGACCATCAGCCTCACAGCGTCAAGTGCAACTGCTTGGGATGGCGAGAGCAAGACCGAGCCCGAACAGGTTGACGGAGTATACCAGATCAGCACAGGTGCAGAGCTGTACTGGTTTGAAAATGAGGTAAATGTCAATAAGAAGGTCGACATAAATGCAGTGCTCACAGCGGATATCAACCTTGCAGGATATAGCTGGACACCAATAGGTACATCGGGTGCCATATACATGGGTTCATTTGACGGCCAGGGACATACTATCAGCAATCTGTATCAGAATGATATAGGCTACTCAGGAATATTTGGACAGGCGGGTGCAAGGATCAGCGGCCTCACAGTAGAGGGAACTATCATCATGAGCACCAAGACTGCAGCAGGAGCGGTTGTGGGATACCTGTATCAGGGAACCACAGATGCACCGGCAAGAGTAGCAGGTTGTACATCTAAAGTAAATATCACTTACACAGGCACAAATACATCAGCTTCGATAGGTGGTCTGGTAGGATACTGTAACACGAACAAAATAAGCAACACAGTGATTGAGAACTGTGTAAATCATGGAACTATTAAGGCAGAAAACGGTGGTACCGTCGGCGGAATCATAGGATCTATGAGCAGCCGAAATATCTGCGTACAGAATTCGACAAACTATGGTGACATCACAGCCAAGACAAATGTTGGTGGAATACTCGGAAGCCACAATGAATACTATCCACAGGATCCTGGATGCAAGATCATTTCATGCTACAATGCAGGAACGATCACAGGCCAGACAAATGCAGGCGGTATTGCAGGTGTTTTCAAGGGTAATACGTCAAATGACGCAGGCGTGGAGATCACAGACTGCTACAGCGCAGGAACTGTAAATGGCAGTGACGCAGCCACAACAGGCGTATTTGCAGGTTATTCAGAGGATCTGACAATATCAGGATCTGCATATTCATGCACAGCCGCAGCAGATGAGAGCATCACAGAGAATCAGGCTTCATATGTATCGGCTGCTAATATAGAGGCAGTCAAGAAGCTCACAGTTGACACAGTTACCAAGATCAATGACGGAGAGGCCATCTTGAACGTGGCACCTGCAGCAGAGATCATGGCAAATGTTCCTCTGACAGCAGAAGATGGAGAATTTGTAGAGACATACAAGAAGGTAAGAACTGTAATTGACGGAGTTACTATCTTCAACATAGGTGTATATGACTACACAGCAAGTGCAGCCGGAATAAATGGTGCATCAAAGGATGGAGTTATCCTTGAGAACACAAAGGTTGAGGCAGCTTCAGCGGTTGACGCTGTAAAGCGTGCACTGGATAATGCCGGAATAGCCTACGATATTCAAGAGTCAGCTTATGGCCCATATATCGTATCTGTAAACGGACTTGCATCAGTTGCTGACTACTCAATGTCAGGATGGATGCTGTCATACAACGGAGACGACTTTGACAACGGTGGGCTTGGTTCACTGGATGCAAAGGATAACGACACTATCGAGCTTCACTATGAGCTCACAGGAGCAGATGTAGCAGCATCATTCTCAGGACTTCCTACATTTGAGTCCATGACAATAGATGGAACAGAGATAACATTTACCACAGAGACAGAATACGATGAGAATTGGAATTCTATCTACACATACAAGGCAAATGGAGAAGTTCTGAATGGAACAGGAACAAAGGCTGATCCATTTGAGGTCGGTGTTGTATTGCCGGAGAGCGCAGATCTTGTAAAGCTTGACATGACATACAAGACAACTGCGGATGGCCATTATGTTGTGGTTGACGGACTTTCAGCCAAGATCAACCTGACAAATGATGTTGTGTGCAGGATCACATCAAGAGGTGGAAGGACTGCATGGTACAAGATCATGGCAGTGACAGCACTCACTGAGGACAATACAAAGCTTGAGATAGCAGACGCAGAGTACACTGGAGAGGAGCTCACACCGGAAGTTACCGTATATGTAAATGACAAGAAGCTTGATCCAAGCAGCTATGAGGTTACATACAGTGATAACGTAAATGCCGGAAGGGGTACTTGTACAGTAAAGGGAACTGGTAAGTTCTCTGGTACAATTCAGGGCGAGTTCGAGATAAAGAAGTCTACAAAGACGATAACTACAGAAAAGACTGAGATCGAGGTTCTTGAAAATGCAGAGCCATTTGATCTCAAGGTTACAGGACAGGGTACACTTACATTTGCATCATCTGCACCAGAGGTGGCAGAGGTAGATCCTGAGACAGGACGTGTGACAGTCAAGGCTGTCGGTGAGACTGAGATCACAGTTTCATCTGAGGGAACAGAGAACTACAAGGCTGGACAGATCGTTATCAAGATAACAGTCAAGGAGGTTCCTGTAGAGCCAGAGGAGCCGGATACAAAGGTTACACTCACAAAGGACAACACAGTTATAGAAGTTGCAGATGTGACATATACAGGCAAGGCACAGAAGCCTGAGGTTACAGTAACAGTTGACGGTAAGAAACTTGAGGCGGCTGATTATACAGCATCGTATGCAAATAACGTGAACGCCGGAACAGCCAAGGTAACTATAACAGGTAAGAACGATTATACAGGCAGTGTTGAGCAGACCTTCAAGATCAATAAGGCAGACCAGACAGTGACAGGCAACACATTATATGTATACAACAGATATATAACCGTTAAGGCTGCCGGTAAGGGAACTGTAACTTACTCATCAACAAACAAGAATATTGCGATAGTGAACAGCAAGTCAGGTCTTGTGAGAACCAAGAAGCCGGGCAGAGTACAGATAAAGATCACTGTCTCAGGCAACAGCAATTACAACAAGGCAAGCGGAATCGTAACTCTGATAGTTACCCCTGCAAAGTCATCAATAACAAAGCTTGCATCAAACAGCAGCAGAAGTCTTAAGGTGACCTACAAGAAGGTAAGCGGTGCTACCGGATATCAGATAACATATGCTACAAACAAGAACTTTAAGTCTGCAAAGACAAAGTATGTGAGCGCAAAGTATGGCAGTGCAACTATCAAGAATCTAGCAAAGAACAAGAGATACTATGTGAGAGTAAGAGCTTACAAGACAATAAATGGCAAGAGATACATGGGACTTGGCAGCTCAGTGAAGTCTGTCAAAGTAAAATAATTCTCAGGCCATAGAAACGCAGAGATGATCCGGAGGAAAGAGGTATGGAGAACAAGAGAGCTGGCTATACACGTGAAGAATGTTGTCAGATGCTTCTGGACGCATATATTTCACTTGGAAGATATCCGAAAAAGTCAGACTTTACACCGGAGCAGGTTGGCTGGATAAAATCCTACCTTGGGCCATGGCCGAGAGCCCTTGAGGCCTGTGGCATTCTTCCTGACCGGTCTGCGGAGCGGGCTGAGGCAAAGAAGCATAAGCGCATAGCTTCCAAGAGGAAGATGACCCAGTACAAGCTTGCGAAGCAGAACGGGAAAACTGAATAAAAAATTTTAAACCACAGGTTTATCATCAACTTGATAGAAAATTAAGGAAAATCAAGCTTTAAAGCCATTTGCAGCCTATGAAAATAACTCATAGGGGCAGAAAAGGGGCAAAATTTAAAAGACGGCCATTCAGTGTGAAAACTGAGTGGTCGTCTTTTTTTAGTTGATAATTGATATGGTGTCAACAGCTTCATTATCTTTCTGCTTCATCTTTTGAGTAACATGAATATATATTGCTTTGGTTATTTTGTCATCATGATGTCCAAGTCGACGAGATATTTGTTCTGCAGACATAACTTCAGCTAGGAGAGATGCGTGAGTGTGGCGCAGTTTGTGTGTCGTTATTTCTCTCCCAAGAGATTTAAGTGAAGCGGCCTTTAAATGATTATTATATGTTAAATAAACCATGTAGTTGCCTGTTTTTAAATTTGGTATGAAGAGGCTGCTCTTAATACCTTTTTCAAATAGAACCTCTTTTCGCCAAAGTCGTAACTTTTTGATGAGCGTGAGCAATTCAGGTTGTATATGAATGTCTCTGATCGAATCGCTTGTTTTTGCAGATGTAACATATCCTGTTGAAGGATAATAAGTTTTTGTTATGTGTATAGTGTTTATTCTTAAATCAACGTCGGCATCTTCAAGAGCAATGAGTTCACCTATACGCATCCCTGTAAGGATCATGAAATATGATGTATAGTAATCCTGCCATTGGTTGTTATCTCTAAAGTAATTAAGTAGTTTTTTGATTTCATCAGGCTCAAGGTATTCGTTACTGATATCGTATACCTCTGGTATCTCATCTGGGCTCTCCTTATGGATATAGTCAAGCTTGAACCATATATCATTGTTTGAATGATAATCGCTTTTAATTCCCCATTTCAAAGCGAATTTTAAGAATTTTATATATGTATTCACGGTGTCTATATTTTTCCCCGAAGAGAGAAGTCTATCATTTACATAACGAGGAGAGAGTTTATCAACAAGTACGTCATTACCGATTATATTTATACAGCAATTTATGTTAGTGCTTTCTGTTCTGATTGTGCTTTCTTTCCTTTTGCGCTGTCGCAATGATGCTATATAAGCATCAGCCAGCTCCTTGAGTGTTGTATCTGATTTAACCGGGGATGCAGTCAACAGCTTATCTATTTTCCCCTGTAAAATTCTGGTTGCCTTGTTCTTATTCTGCGGTGATGCCTTAGGCATCGTCACTGTGACCTTTTTAATCTTCTCTGTGAGCGGATCTGTGTACCTCTCACAATACTTTACGGTTCCATTTTTTTGTATTTCTGACCACATAATATCAACTCCTATCTAAAAATAGGCATAAAAAATAAGCCTATCAAAAGTGGAAGGCTTATGATATAATGTAGCTTGATCAGAGCGTTATTCATAAGCCTTCGGTTTGTGGGTAACTTCCCTCAGGTGTTCCAGCACCTGGGGGATTTTTATTTTGAACTATTTCCAAATTGGAATAGGTTCATACAACGTAAAACTATATCGGACGTTATATCTGTTCTAATTTGGTTTTCCAATCAGAAGGAAAGCCCAGTGAATCAAGTATATCCTGTTCGGTAAGAACACTCATATGTGTACATAAATCGTGTAGATATTTGTTAATTCTTTTCAATAAAGATTTATATTCATTCTTTGACAATAAAAATTTCAAAATAATCATTGTGGCAAACATATCACGTTTTCCATAGGCATATTCAGTATTATTTTGCGGAATATTAAGTGCTGCATGATATTGAGTATCAATTAGTGGAGCTTTAGATCTGAAGCAGTATAACCTATTGCCATGTGCGCAAAGATTCCGTATTTTTGACAAGTAAAACAAAGAACTTTCTAGTTCTTTATCTGTCATATGAAATACTTTAGAAACATACTGTCTTTCTGGCTGTTTCATCATACTGTAGAACTTACTTATATTTCCAAACGTCAAAACGTTATTTAAAACCCATAATGGAACATATCCATAATTTGTCAAGTAATGTGAAATACAGGGGTCACTAGATCTGCTTGATAGTGTGCGCTGTATATCAGCAATTAACTGTGAAATATTTTTGTATGCATTTCTCTTGTTTGTATCAAAGTTTGTATATAACAAATAATTGTCATGGCCATATTTTTTAGAAAAAATGTATGCTATTAGACTTTTTATATTTGTTTCAACCTCTAAAGTATACCGAAAAAATAAACCTCGTAGTTGCTTATCAAATTGAAAGAGAAAGTATATTTCATTAAATGTAGTTCCGGGTTTATATATGTCCTCAGTTGATGAGGAGGTTGTATCTAAAAATAAGTTTTTATATCCGTTAATAATGTTGTAGTATCCAAAACGCTGTAATCCTTTTTTACAGAATGATCTCTGCTCAGGTGTGGATATATCAACACCACGTGATATTAACAAAGCTATTAATTCATCAGTAGTTTTAAACTCTTTATCTGGCATAAATACCTCCTGTAAAATAAAAAGACCCCGGGCCCGAAGGACACCGGAGTACGTTCCAAATATTATATGCTGGATATAAATTACTTATTCCAGTACATGAACTATATCACGATTTACCTTCAAAAGTCAATATTAAAAGTTCAAGAAAATTAACATTTTTTTGTATATAATGAACAAAATGTTTAAAATTTGAGGCTTGTTTTCACAACCTTGATAATGCGTTTTTACCAATTTACAATTCAGTTAACCCATGCGCATAAGCCTCAATAACATCGGCAGAGCCTTTGTTGAAGTCGTCCCTGTCTATATGCCCGATAGCGTGGATATAAGCGTCATTTAGCTGTTCCTGAGTGAATCGTGAATTGAGGAAGATAGTGTAAGAGCCATCTTCGTTACTGGTCACGGTTTCTTTAATCTTGGTAGATTTTAAATCCATCATCTGTACGTTTATATATTCCAAAGAAATCATCCCTTTCAAATGTAATCAGAAAAACAATAACAAAATCCGTGGGATGTTTTATGTGCATTATCGTTTCTCTTTATTCTTGAGAGCCATGAGCATTGTGTGAACTGTCTCCAAGTCCTCTGGCTCTGCATCCCTTGCAGCATCGAAGAGAAGAGAGAGCTGCTTGTTCTCGAATATCTCTTGTGCCTTCTGAGCTGTTTCATCGTCAAAGTAATATGTAGGCTTGGCTGGTTCTTCATCCATGTCGAATCCCATCAACCACATAGCATTTACTTTTAAAACTTTTGCAAGTTTCGGTGCTGATATGTTAGATGGTTTATGACTACCATTAACATATTGGCTTATGGAGGCTTTGCTAACTCCACTTCTATCTGCAAGTTCTTGTGCACTCATATTTATATTATTCATAGCTTGTTTTAATCGGTTAGCAGTTGTTGGCCATTTCATATACTAAACCTCCTCTATCTATATATGCATATTTTATATTTGAATTATACAACAACGTTTAACTAAAATCAAACAAAAAGTTAAAAAACTTTAAACTTTAGGGTTGACAACTGAGTTAAACAGGGTTAAACTAGCATTAAAGTTAAACGAGGTTTAACAAATGCGAATGGAAGGAGGTACGACAATGCCATATCAGTATGACAAGCTGAGAGGAAGAATAATAGAGAAGTACGGAACGCAGGGTAATTTTGCCAAGGCATTGGGATTATCAAGTAATTCTGTATCAAAGAAGTTGAACTGTAGAACTGGATTTACTCAGGAAGAGATGAACAAGTGGGCTGAACTACTTGACATTGATTTAAAGGACTATCCAGCGTATTTTTTTGCTTAGGAAGTTAAACTGAGTTTAACCAATAAGAGAAAGGAGAGGCATGAGATTTATAAGAAACTGGATAGAGTCAGAAAAGGAACTGAAAGTCATCGCAAAAGAGATGAAAAAAGAAGAGTTCCTAGAAAACAACAAAGAGTTCCAGGAACTGCACCATCTGTCTGATGAAGAAATGCTGTTCTTTGACTACCTTTACAGAAAGGAGCGAAAGTACAGAGCGGCAGTCCTTATCCTAATCCTAATTTGTGCAGGATTAGCACTGTCAATATGGATGTGACGATAGACACAACTATAGGGGTGATAAATGATTTGAGTATACCAAAGAAGACCTTTTTTCTTTGGTGGATGAGATAACGCTCGTATCTGTCTGTGACGGAGAGTGTTCCATCAAGTATAGATTCGCCGTATCGACCTTCCTTGTCGGAATAGTTGCGACATACAAATGCAATTTCAATGAAATATGGAAGGGAATTGCCAAGAAACTCGGCAGGAACCTTTTTTCGTTTCTTTGTTACAAAGAGCTTGTATTTGTCCTTAATACTTAAATCAATACTATCAAAATCGTACATAAGCGGTAACCTCCATAATTTTTTACCATTGTAACACAAAACAGTGAGAAAGGAGAGACATGCAGATTCAATTTGTAGAGGGGCTTAGAGACCCCAAGCAGATAATCGTAGGCATAGTGATTATCTGGGCGATAGGTCTCATATGTTCCATAGCCACATGGATTGCCACAAAGGAAAAAGAAACAACTGTTGCACTTTCGATTTACAACATCGTTGTTTGCAGTTTGTTTACGGCATTCCTTGTATGGTATGGATGGTTTTCATGAAAGGAGGGAAGAAATGCTCAAGAAGATATACACAGAGCTTGTACAGATAAGAAAAGAGCTCCAGACAATCAGAAAGCTACTGGAGTATAAGCCTATCGACACACTCATAATTCAGAAAGAATACAGATGAGAGATAAAGAAAAGATGTTGACCACGATCATTGGCACAGCCATTGGGACATTTGTCGGAAGGTTGATTTTCGACATTTGGAAATCAAGAAGTAAAGGAGATGGGAACGATGAAGACAAAGAAACTTAAGAAAGAAGTGGACAAGACGATAAAGTACCTGTGTAAGAAGGTTAGAGACGATAACTATATGTGTGACTACAAGGATTCCATGGCACGGACTCTTGACTCCATGATGAAAACAAGAGCCCGGCTTGGTAAGTCAAAAAAGACTAAGTAAGAGATTATCTAAGCTTTACGTTTACATTACAAGCTTTAATAGCTCTTTTAGATATGTTGTCATACAAAGCTACGATCTCTTCAATGGTCTTGTCTGATAAGTCCTGGTTCTGAAGGTAAAGCAGTGTCAGTGCATCAGCCTTAGTAGCAGGAAATGTCTTGAAAGTTTCCATAGTTGCGTTCCTTTCTATGTATTTGGTTATAAACATATGTTCATACCAGTATATATATCGTATCTAAATACAAGGAGGTAGTCAAGTGGATAAAAGTGAAATATTACAGGCCGTTGAGAGAGAAAGAATCAGACAGGGCATGTCAAAGCGTAAATTGGCTGAAAAGGCAGGATTTACTGACAGGAGCTTGTACATGTGGGAATCAGATCAAAGAGGAATGACATTGACCAATGCCGACAGCTTATTGAAAGCGGTTGGGCTGAAGTTGGTCATAGAGAAAGGAGAGTGAGAGTGATGAGCAGAGCGGTCAAAGACATACAGGTAATAGGTGTCAGGGAGATTGGCCGGTTGCCGTACATAAGCAAGGCGAAAATGATGAAGATATTTGAGATGTCATTATCTACAGCAACCAGACGTATAGCAGATCTTGACAGATATGTCCAGTCTGGCAGATATGGACCATACACCATACTGGATGGTGCCGGAGTAACAAGGGTCAATGTGCTTGCCTTGGTGGATTATCTGAAGTACAAGAAACAGCTTGACGCTGGCAGACGAGTGCCGCCGTTCGACATAAATAAGGTAGCAAAAGAAGCCGTCATAAACTGGGATGAATTAGATCCCTGACAGTAAAAAAGCACCTTTGGAATAGCAGTTCCGCCGGTGCAAATAAGAAATAACTCAAGAAAATCATAGCAGAAAAGGGGAAGAAAAGCAATGAAGAGGAAGAACTTAGACACAAAGGCTGTCAAGGCCGTGAGCCTTGTAATAATGACTATTTTATTTTTGCTGTTGACCTACAACATCTTATTCAACGCAGAAGTGTTGCTTGCACTGCCGGCGGTAGGATTGGTGGCGTACTTGCTTGGAACCGTGTTCACGGAGCTGGGACTTTATGGCGTGCTTGAACTTATGAACAGCATTGAAGATGCCAGAGAGGAATAGAACATGGTTGAGATGAAAGTGCTTGGAAGCCACGAAGAATGGCTTAGGGCAAGAACCAAGATAGGCGGTTCTGATGCCTCGGCCATCTTTGGGATGAGCCCATACAAGACAAACGTGGAACTGTTTAAAGAGAAAGCATACGGCATAGAGCCGGAGGACATATCAGATAAGCCTTATGTCAAGTATGGAACAGAGGCAGAAAAGCATCTGAGGGAGTTATTCAAGTTGGATTATCCACAGTATCAAGTTGGATATGTGGAAAACAACATGTTCACGAATGATAAGTACCCATGGGCGCATGCATCTCTTGATGGCTGGCTTATGGGCCGGGATGGACGCAATGGTGTGCTTGAGATCAAGACCACAGAGATCCTGCAGTCAAGTCAGAAGAAAAAATGGGATAACAGAGTGCCAGATAACTATTACATACAGGTGCTTCATTACTTGATGGTGACAGAGTTTGAATATGCGGTACTCAAGGCACAGCTCAAGTTTGAAATTGATGGAGAGGTATATTTGCAGACCAAACACTATCCGATAGAGCGGTCGGAGGTAGAGGATGACATCCAGTATCTTATTGATGCTGAGAGAGAGTTCTGGGAGAGCGTACAGGTGAAGAAAGAGCCGCCGCTGATACTTCCGGAGATATAGGAGAGATGCAATGTATTACAACGAATGTCCACAGTGCGGTGCTTGCCTGGACCCGGGCGAACACTGTGACTGCGAGGAAGAGAGACAGCGACAGACAGCACGCATCATGGCAATGGTGCGAGAGAACAAGGAGAGTCACCAGATGGAGCTGGTGCTGAATTAGGAGGTTGAAAATGGAATTAAGAGTTAATGAGGTAGCGATACCACAGGAGATCAAGATCTTAAACTTTGAAGAGCTTAAAACTGAACTTGAGGCCAAGGCTGATTATTACAGATCCCTGGCATATACAGATGAGCAGATCAAGGATGCCAAGGCGGACAGAGCAATGCTGAACAAATTTAAGAACACAGTGAACTCTGAACGTATCAGAAAAGAGAAGGAATACATGGAGCCATTCAATGAGTTTAAGTCTCAGGCGAATGAGCTCATAGCAATTGTAGAAAAGCCTATGGCTGCGATAGATGAGAGAATTGCTGCTTACAGTGATGAGCAGAAAGCCAAGAAGCAGAAAGCCATTGAAGAGCTGTTTTCCCAGATAGGTTTTCAGAACTTCGTAACGCTTGAGAAGATACAGGATCCTAAGTGGCTGAATGCGTCTACATCAATGAAGAGTATTGAAGATCAGATGAAGTCTAAGATGTATGAGATCGGCAATGGAGTTCTTACACTTAGCCAGCTCCCGGAGTTTGGCTTTGAGGCTACAGAGGTATTTAAGGAGACATTAGACATTAACAAGGCCATTTCTGAGGCTAAGAGAATGTCAGAGATCGCAAAGGCAAAGGCTGAGGCTGAGGCAAGGAGAAAGGCTGCAGAAGAGGCACGAAAAGCAGCAGAAGAGGCAAGACGAAAGGCTGAAGAAGAACGCAAGGCACAGGAGAGAGCTGCCGAGGAGCAGAGAGCCGCAATGGCACAGGCTATGACACCACCTGAGGATGCACAGCCAGCACCAGTAGAGGAATCACAGCCGGAACCACAGAAGATGGTAGTCAAGTTTGAGGTTGAACTTACAACGGATGATGCAGCAGCCTTGAGAGAGTTCTTCCAGAGCAGAAATATAACATTTAGAGCGATTAAGTAGGAGGTAACAAGATGATTAAGTCAGAAATGGGATCAGTATCAATGAGAGGAACAACACCTGTGCTTATATCAGAATTAGCACTTGCAATGAAGAGTTTAAGAGAGTCGCTTGCTAAAAGATATGGAGATGTTGCTACAGAAGAAATGATAAGCAGAGCCATGGAAGCGTCAAAAGCTGAGGGAGACCTTGACGAGATTATGAGTGACCTCATAGATGATGTTTTATTTAAGATATTGCCAAAAGCTAATATAAACAAGGACAACATAAGGGAAATGCCACAGGCTCTGAAAGAGGTACTGCACAAGATGTTAGAAGATATGATTATGCATTAGGAGGTATACAAGATGATCGTATTAAATAAAGGTTCAGTGCACTTGGACGGGTCAACAATCATGCTGATCGTCGAAATGATGACAGCTATAAGAGGAGTACGAACTATTGTTGAAGAAGATTTTGGTGCAGAGGCGGCAAAGCAGATGATAGATAAGGCTGTAGAGATCGCAAAGTTAAATAGCAGCAACATTGATACGTTAGAACTGGAGACAGAGTTAATGAGTATAACAGCGGAGGTAGAAAATAATGGCAGTAAATAACAGTTTGGCCAAGAAGGAGCCACAGGGAGCAAAGAAGACAGGAATAGTTGAATATGACGCAAATGGTGTGATGGTTTCATTGTCACCTGAGCTTGTAAGGAATTATTTGGTAAGTGGCAATAAAGAAGCGGTATCAATAAATGAGCTTGTAGTTTTCATGAATTTGTGCAGGTTTAATGGCCTAAATCCATGGCTTAAAGAAGCATACTGTATCAAATATGGCAATGAGCCAGCGGCAATGGTTATCGGCAAAGAGGCATTTCAGAAGAGAGCTGAATCAACCCCGGCATATGATGGTAGTACATCTGGAATTATCGTAGAGACGGAAGAAGGAGATATTAAATACAGAATAGGAACATTCAAGCTTCCTGGTGAGACTGTAATCGGCGGATTTGCTGAGGTGTTCAGAAAGGATAGGGCACACTCTTGCAGGGTTGAAGTGAGCATGGATGAATATGTTGGAAGAAAGAAGGACGGAACACTGAACAGCCAGTGGTCAAAGAGACCAGCAACAATGATCAGGAAGGTTGCACTTGTACAGGCTCTTCGTGAGTCGTTTCCACACAATGTATCTGGTATGTACACAGCAGAGGAAGTGGGACAGGTTGAGCCAGTGGAGCTTCCTGTTGAAGTACCACATGATGTTCGACCAGAGATGCAGAATCCGCAGGAATCACAGGAAGCGAAAAACAACTCAAATTCTGTTGAAAATAACTCAAATAGCAACTCAAATATTTCAGATCCGCAACCGGCACCGGCAGAGAATCCACAGACAGAGCCGCAGCAGATGAACGCTGCCGAGGCGGCACTATTCGGAAGTTTCAAGTAGAGTAGGTTACATTGACATTACATAATACATCACAACACGCAGCGTAATGTCTTAGCATATATCCCTGTTGCTCTTATTTTAGGGCGACAGGGGGAAGGGAGTAACAATGGCTTGGAACAGATCACGAGCCAAGTACGGCAACAGGAAGGCTGTAATAGACGGCATCACATTTGACAGCAAGAAAGAGGCTCAGAGGTACACAGAGCTGAAATCACTTGAGAAAGCTGGCAAGATAACAGGCTTGCAACTTCAGAGAGAATTTGAACAGATACCAGCTCAGAGAGAACACACGAATGAGATCTATGAAAAAGGACCCAACAAGGGCAGATTCAAACCGGGAAAGCTCCTGGAGCGTAAGTGCTCATATGTGGCTGATTTTGTTTATTGGGACTTAGAAAACAACTGCATGGTTGTTGAAGATGCGAAGGGCATGAGAACAAAGGAATACATTATAAAGCGCAAGTTGATGCTCCACATATATGGAATCAGAATCAAGGAGGTGTGACATGGGTGGCAGAAGCAAAATGGATAAAGCTGGCAACAGATATATTCACAGATGACAAGATTATGCTTATATCTGCTCTTCCCAAGGGAGATTCAATAATCCTCATATGGATTAAACTGTTGTGCCTTGCGGGACGCATGAATAATAGCGGTGTATTTGCTCAGGGCGGTGTGGCATATACCGCTGATATGCTTGCTACATTGTTTGGACAGAAGCCAGCCATGGTAAAACAGGCCATAGATATATTTGCAATGTACGGCATGATTGAGATTGTGGATGGAGTGATCACAATTCCAAAATGGGGTAAGTACCAGACGCTTGATCAGCTTGATAATAAAAAGGCTTACATGAAGGATTACATGAGAGATTACAGGGAAAAACAGAAGAGGTTAACAGGTGATGTTAATAATAAGTCTGATGTAAATGGTTGTAAAACTAACTGTAAAACTAACAGTAAAGCTAATGTTAGCCGTACAGATATAGAAATAGATATAGAGAAAGAGAGTAAAAAGAAAAATACAAAAGAAAAAGGCGGGGAGACAGCACCAAAGTCTGAACCAGTGTACAGCGATGATCCAGAGCTTAATGATGCCATAGTAGAGTTCATCAAGTTTCGTAAGGACATCAAGAAGCCTATGAGTGACAGGGCCATAACGCTGATGATGAACGAGCTTGAGTCGCTATCACACGATAAGCATGAACAGGTACAGATTCTCAATCAGTCGATAATGCAGGGATGGACAGGCCTATATGCGCTTAAGGATGACGGTAAGAGCCGAGGACAGCCACGGAACGTGAATCCAAATGGATTTGCAAACTTCAAACAGACAGATCATTCTGAGCAGCTTGGACAGCTTGAGAAGATGCTGGCTGATGAGCTGAATAATAAATAACACACGAAAGGAGCCGAACCTCCGGCCGGGGTAATGCTATAGCGGGTTCCTGAGAAGTGAATGACATATAGAGAGTTTTTAGAGAGCAAGATAGAGCTTGCTACTGACAGCGGCTTTGAGGTCGATAAGAGCCGCATAAATAAAGCCCTAAAGCCACATCAGGGTGATGCGGTGGCATGGGCGCTGAAGGGTGGACGTAGAGCCTTGTTTGAGTCGTTCGGACTTGGAAAGACTGCACAGGAAATAGAGTTTTGCCACCTTGCAGCAGAACATACCGGCGGTAGAGCGTTGATTGTATTACCGCTTGGAGTTAAGCAGGAGTTTACAAGGGATGCTGTGGAACTCCTGGGCTATGAGAAGCCTGAATATTGCCGAACCATGGAAGAGGTTGAGGCAAGCACTAGTCAGATCGTTCTGACGAATTATGAGAGAGTGAGGGACGGAGATATAGATCCATCGTATTTTGCGGCAACCTCACTTGATGAAGCATCCGTGCTTAGATCATTTGGATCTAAGACATACCAGACGTTCCTTGACAAGTTCAAAAATGTACCTTACAAGCTCGTAGCGACCGCTACACCATCACCGAACAAGTACAAGGAGCTTATACACTATGCTGGATATCTTGAAGTCATGGACACAGGACAGGCACTTACAAGATTTTTCCAGAGGGATTCAACAAAGGCAAATAACCTGACACTGTACCCAAACATGGAAGATGAGTTCTGGCTGTGGGTTTCCAGTTGGGCATTGTTCATCACAAAGCCATCGGATCTCAATCCAGATTATTCCGATGATGGTTATGTACTCCCGCCATTGGATGTGAGGTGGCATGAGATACCTATACACTACGGAGATTCAGTTGACAGGGACGGCCAGATGGAGCTTTTCACACAGGCAAGTACAGGACTTAAAGAAGCTGCAAAGATCAAGCGGGAGAGCATAGATGCCAGAGTCGAGAAGATGAAGGAGATAGTTGATAGCTCTCCGGAGGATCATTTCATTCTGTGGCATGACCAGGAAGCAGAGAGACACGCAATCAAGAAAGTATTGCCAGAGACAGTGGATATATACGGATCCATGGATTACGACCTCAGAGAACAGAGAGTTATAGATTTTTCCAATGGCAAGACAAGGCTATTTGCCACCAAGAAGTCAATCAGTGGTTCAGGATGTAACTTCCAGCGATTCTGCCACCGGGAGATATTTGTTGGCATTGACTATGAGTTCAATGACTTCATACAGGCGGTGCACAGGTGTTACAGGTTCCTGCAGCAGGACACAGTAGTAATAGACATCATCTACATGGAGAATGAGCGGGAGATCAAGGACGCACTGATCGAGAAGTGGAAGAATCATAATCACATGGTCAAGAAGATGATCGAGATCGTGAAGAAATATGGCCTTGATTCGGCAAACAAGACGGAGAGATTGGAAAGGAAGATGGGTGTGGAAGGTACAAGAGAAGAGAGAACGGTAAGAGACAAGCATTATGAGGCTGTGTATGGCGACTGTGTGGAAGAGACAAGGGCAATGGAGAGCAACAGCGTTGATTTGATACATACGTCGATACCGTTCGGCAATCACTACGAGTACAGCGCAAATTATAACGACTTCGGACACAATCAGGATACAGAGCGGTTCTTTGACCAGATGGACTTCCTGACGCCGGAGCTCCTGAGGGTTTTGAAGCCGGGAAGAGTGGCGGCCATCCACGTTAAGGATAGAGTGTTGTTTGGAAATGCTACCGGCACAGGAATGCCGACTATTGAGCCGTTTCATGCGGATTGTATCGAACATTACATGAAGCATGGTTTTATGTATTTCGGCATGATCACTGTTGTGACGGATGTTGTAAGAGAGAACAACCAGACATACCGCCTTGGATGGTCTGAACAGTGCAAGGATGGTTCCAAGATGGGGGTGGGATGCCCTGAGTACATCCTGCTGTTTCGTAAGTTGCCAACTGACAGGTCAACAGCTTATGCTGACGAACCGGTCGAGAAGTCTAAGGATGAATACACGAGGGCACAGTGGCAGATAGATGCCCACGGATATTGGAGAAGTTCGGGTGACAGGCTTGTAAGCAAGGAAGAGCTGAAAGAGGTGCCGGTTGACAATCTTCAGAGAGTATACAGGCAGTACAGCAGAGAGAATGTATACAACTATGCTGAACATGTGGCACTTGCCAAGGATCTTGATAAGGATGGCAGACTGCCAGCTACATTCATGGTGGTAGCTCCGGGATCATGGAACCAGCTTGAAGTGTGGGACGACATCAACAGGATGCGGACCCTCAACACGACACAGAGCCGCAGAAGAGCGACTATGCATGTATGCCCATTACAGCTTGATATCGTGGAGCGAATCATCAACAGGTACAGCAACGAGGGCGATGTGGTATATGACCCATTTGGCGGACTTATGACAGTGCCTATGATGGCGGTGAAAATGCACAGGTTCGGCAAGGGATGCGAACTGAATCCGGATTACTTCAGGGATGGAGTTGGATATCTGCAGTCTGAGGAGAATGATGTGGACTCACCGACGTTGTTTGACTTTCTGGAGGTGGGCGACGAGTGATAAACGGAGAGCTTGTTGTTGATAACTTTGCCGGAGGTGGTGGAGCATCAACAGGAATTTTACAAGCGTACTTTCAGGTACGGTTGTAAATAACGGAGCAGTAAGAGAACTGAGGTGATTACTATGAGAAATAATTTGAAGAATGCCAGAAAGACAAAAGGAATGACACAACAGGGAGTTGCCGATTATTTGGGTATCGGTCTCAGATATTATCAAAAGATAGAATCTGGAGACCGAACCGGTGATTTTGAAATATGGGATAACCTAGAGGATTTATTTTCTATTCATCAGAGGATCTTGCGTGAGATTGAATAAATGCATCTCTGCACAGCAGATAGTCAAGAGATACATTGAAGATGTCCGCTATCTTGACTAAACAATCCAGAGATGGAGAACGCTCACCTTGTTCATATTTTTGGTATGAACGCAAGGTTATACCAAGTAAATCAGCAGTTTTTTGCTGAGTAAAGCCATTTTCCATACGTATTTGACGGAGTCTTTTACCAAACATACATATAACCTCCACTTAAATTATACTTGACTACGCCCATATTGTACGCTATACTTCGTGAAAGAAATACGCCCGAAATGGGCGTAAAGAATAGGAGGTGTACATATGGTTGAACTTATGGAAATTATTGAGCTGATGGTTGAATTGCCAGATGAAACCTTTCAGGAGGCAATAGTCAATTTAAGAGACAACAAAAGTCTGAGCAAGGACTTTGTTGAACTATTGATTGATTTTGCATCAGATGAAAGAGACAAAAAAATAAGACAATCCCAATTCGCCTAGCCAGCAAGGAAATTGTCTTATTGCAAGGAGTACCTTGTAAGTTAATTATATGGTGCTCCAATTCAAAAAACAAGAAGAAAAGGAGATTGATTACATGGACGAATTAAAGATATTTCAGAACAAAGAGTTTGGGGAAATTAGAACATTGATAGAGAACGGCGAGACTTGGTTTATCGGGAAGGAGGTGGCTGACATTCTTGAATACGCAAACACAGCAAAGGCAATTAGGGATCATGTTGATGAAGAAGATAAGCTGACCGAACGAATCGTTCTGTCAGGTCAGAATCGAGAAGTGATATTTATCAATGAATCAGGGTTATACAGCCTTATCCTTTCAAGCAAGCTGCCAAATGCAAAGAAGTTTAAGAAGTGGGTGACAAGTGAAGTTCTTCCATCCATCCGAAAGAACGGCGGGTACATAGCCGGACAGGAGAACATGACAGACGATGAACTGATGGCCAGAGCCTTACAGGTGGCTCAGAACAAGATAATGGAGAGAGACAGGCAGATTGAGACCATGAAACCAAAGGCGATATTTGCTGATGCAGTTGCCGCAAGTCATACATCAATACTGATCGGTGACCTTGCAAAGCTGATAAGCCAGAATGGTGTCAACATCGGCCAGAAACGTTTGTTTAAGTGGTTACGTGATAACGGCTACCTCATCAAGCGTGAGGGCTCAGATCGGAATATGCCAACTCAGAGGAGCATGGAGATGAAGCTGTTTGAGGTGAAGGAAAGCACAATAAGCAATCCAGACGGCTCAGTCAGGATCACTAGGACACCAAAGGTTACAGGCAAGGGACAGCAGTATTTTGTGAATAAGTTCCTTGTCAACTGAAAGGAGAGACTACATGACAGAATTTGAGATAGATGCAATATTCAACACCATCTGCCGACCTGGGCGGGTGGTGAGGATACTCACGAAGAACGGAAAAGAGGAGAATATCCCAGTGAGAGTTTGGAGGTGCGGGACAATCATCAAGGTATATAAGCACCATGTACTGATGCAGAGTGAAAAAGGCTACCATGAGAGCTTCAGCAACACAGACATAAGAGAGATGATCAGGAAGGGAGAAATACGATGGAGATAGTACCAGAGAGAGCAGGAGGCTGCGAAAACTGCAAATACAGAGCCATGGACGAGACACAGGAGCCATGCGCACACTGCACCAAGAATGCAGTTGACAACTATGAGCAGATGACCAACGGTGACTATGTGAGAATGCTCAGTGATGCGGATCTTGCACAGATAATCATATGCCCGAATGAGGTTGGGTTTGATGGCAATAAATGCACAGGGCATTGTTGTGAGTGTACCCGCAGATGGCTTGAGGCGGAAAGGAAGGTTGAGGAGTGATGAACAATGAGTGAAGAATTAAAGCCGTGCCCGTTTTGCGGTGGGAAAGCTGAAATGAATTATGAACGAATTCCGGGAGAAGATAAGGGATTTTGGGCACAGATTATTTGTTGTAATTGTCACGGAAGAAGCGGTGGAACATGGGCGGGTTCTTACAATGCCGCAGAGAGAAAAGAAGTTAAAGCATGGAACAGGAGGGTGTGTAATGAGGTTAATTAGTCAGAAAGGCTGGGGCTATGTAAATGTTGAGTATAAAAATGGAACTATCACTATGCATTATAAGAGTGAAGGAACAAGAATAATATACAGTTGTGATAACAATTCAGAAAAATCTACAATTATGGCTGAATATAGTTCTATGGAAAAGGCAGAAAAGGTACTGGAAGATATGACGAAGGTGTATGGAAGTTACATATCTTGTAACGGCGGTCCAGGAATCCTACAGGGTAGTGGCTATCAGCAGGCATTCTGTTTCACACCACCGAAGGTGTTCCGGTTTCCGGCAGATGATGAAGTGGAGGTGTAAGGATGGCACAGATTCCAAATGAGATCAAACAGGATCCGAACTGGGCAAGAGCAGTTGCTATCTCAAAACAGTATGCTGTAAGCACATACCCAGCTACCTGGGTATTGAACTTTATAAACGAATGGAACACGGCTGTGGCAAGGCTGAGAAGATAGGAGTGTGGGAATATGGAAGAGAGAGAAGCAATAGCCAAATTAAAGGAAACAACAGATTATAGATATTCACATTATGCCTATACGAATGATACCGGAAAGGCATTTGATATGGCGATAAAGGCACTTGAAGAACAGGCATCAGAGAAACGTAAGTCAGAGAAATCAATGAGAATTGAGGCAAAAAAACTTATTGAGGAGCAGCCAACAGTCTATGATGTGGACAAGGTTGTTTCAGAGCTACAGGACAAGTCATTTGAAAGGTACGGTAACTCTGCCATGGGCGGAGAGTTAGTGGTTAATCTTGATGATGCTATTGAGATCGTGAAGAGAGGTGGAGTGAATGCATAAAATTTCTAAAGATATAGTTGATAAGATTGAACTTAGAAATAGGCTTAATGAAGAGATAAGAGAATGGATGGAAGACCATCTTGATCTTGACGGCATGGATGTTGATGGTGCCAATATAGCTGATTATTACACTGGAAACGAGCAAGGAACAGAAGAGTGTAAGGAATGGTGTGATCAGACTTGCCTAGGCGAAGATTGGTATGCGGGAGATTATTATTGGGAAACTGAATGTACAGGAAAATATCTACACATGAGGTTTGAGGCTTGAATAAAGGAGAGTGAAGATTGTGAAATATAGGTATTTATCCAAGGCAAAAACCTGCAATGAAAAATGGGTAAGCGGATTTTTACATTGTAAGGAAAATAAATGGTATATAAGCAATAAAGCAGGTTCACCATTTGCATTTGAAGTGCGACCAGATACTATCTGTCAGTGTACAGGATTGACAGACAAGAATGGCAACTTAATTTGGGAGAATGATGTGGTTGAGTTCTTCGGACATAAAGGAGTTATCGTGTGTGAGTGTGGCAGCTTTGGAATTGCTTATAAAACGCTCATAGATTGGGAAGAAATACAATCCAATATCAAGTGCGTTACGGGATGTGAAAATATCTTATATGCTTGCGAAAATGACAATTTTATATCACTATGGGAAATCTGTTGGAACTTTAATGATGAAGATAATTCGTTGTGTACAGTAGAGATTGCTGGCAACATATTTGATAATCCAGAATTGATAAAGGAGAGGTGATACATAATGGCATACGCAGGCAAATGCGATAGATGCGGCGGGTTCTACGACATTCCGTTTGAACACGGAGCGCCGATAAGGACAAGAATTTTTGATGTGTACGATGGTGTAACAGATTCAAAGGACTTATGCCCGGACTGTATGCGGAATCTTTGCAACTTCCTTGGTGGGGCAGAACTTAACGACCCGTTAGAAAGACAGATAGGGTTTAAGACACAGGTAGATCCGTACAATCATTTGATGAACAGGTTTACTCGGAAGGAGTGAGGCGGTGAAAGCAAAAGAGTATTTGAAACAGGTGGAGCTTCTGGATGTTAAGATCAGACAGAAGAAGATAGAGCTTGCAGGACTCAAGGAAGATGCAACCTGCACCGGTGCATTTGATTATTCATCAGAAAAGGTACAGACAAGCGCTAAGGCTGATTCTATGAGCAAAAAGGTGACAAAGTATGTTGACCTTGAGAAGGAGATTCATGAGGACATAGAGAGGTTCACGGAGCTCAAGCATAAGGTCATAGGACAGATACATATGCTGGACGAGCCGAAGTACATCAATGTATTGTTCATGAAATATATTGAATATAAAGGGCTAAAGGACATAGCAGAAGAAATGCACTATACACATGAGTATGTTCGGAGGCTGCACGGATGGGCATTGTTGAGTTTTGAGAAGATAATGTAAAAAGCTACAAAATGTTACATTTAAACGTGCTATACTAGTATGGTAAAATTATATTGATTCATAAGGGACATGACTGTTTGCCATTTCGGTTGTGTCCCTTTTCTTATGCCCAGTGGTTGTAAACCTCCCCTTGTGAAAAGTGAACGCTGATCTCTCCCCACTGGGCTATTTTGTTTGAGGTGTGAGATATGAGTAAGATTAAAAGATTCGAGGTTGTGAGACCTGAATATAGTTTTGAATACATACATCCTGTACTTGGTAGACTGGCATTACCGATAGCTATGATAAAGGTGATGGTTAAGTGCACTAAGATATATAAATTCCAGCCAACTATGAAGTTGGGTGGAGAGGTAAAGAATGTATGTAAACCGCTGTACAAGATTGTGATCCCGAAGAGAGTGAGAAAGAAAGTATAGCTTCGAACCTATATCGAAGCTAGGGAGAGGCAGATATGCAGATTGAATATGTTGATATTGATAAGTTAATACCATATGCCAAGAATGCAAAGAAGCATCCGCAGGAACAGGTTGAGCAGATAAAGCAGTCTATCAGTGAGTTTGGCTTCAATGATCCGCTTGCAATAGACGAGGGTAACGTCCTGATAGAGGGACATGGGAGGCTCTTGGCAGCCAAGGAGCTTGGATATACCGAACTGCCTTGTATAAGGCTTACAGAGCTCACAGAGCAGCAGAAGAAAGCATATATCCTGGCACACAACAAGTTGACTATGAACAGTGGTTTTGACTTGGATTTACTCAACCAGGAGCTTACAGCCATAGAGGATTTTGACATGGCAGACTTTGGTTTTGATGTTCCAGACCTGCTTGAGGATGATGAGGATGACGGATACTACGGCGATGAACGAGAGCGAACATACGAGGAATATAACCTTGATGATTTTGATGGAGCAAGGGCAGAGGGATTTTATCAGATGCCGATTATCGAGGCACAGAATGCAGAGCCGGATGAGCTGATATCATTCAATTATGTTCTATCCACAAAGAAGCGTAGATGTGGAGTACATTTTTACATTGATGACTACCAGTTTGAGCGAATCTGGAACAGCCCACAACAGTACATGGACAAGCTGAGAGAGTTTGACTGTGTATTTACTCCAGACTTCAGTCTGTACATGGACATGCCGATGCCTATGAAGATATGGAACGTGTACAGAAGCCGTCTCATCGGTCAGATGATGCAGGATGTGGGTATTACCGTTATACCAACGCTTTCATGGGCTGAGAAAGAAACATATACATTCTGTTTTGATGGAATACAACAGGGTGGAACTGTTTCAGTGTCAACTATTGGAGTCAAGCTGGATGACGAAAATAAGCAGATGTGGTATAATGGAATGACAGAAGCACTCAAGCGCATCAGGCCAAAGAGAGTGCTTGTATATGGCGGTGATATAGGTTATAAATTCCCTGACAGTATTCAGGTGAAATATTATGACAATAAAGCATTTAAGAGAGGTTAGGTGGGAGATATGCTTAAGGACACATTTTTACACCATATGAAGAAAGCGCAGGCATTCAGGATTGGAGATTATTTTATATATTATAGTCCAGCATCAATCGTTAATTATGATACGGATGAGGAGATAACATTCAAGAATATAGATGACCTCTATGAGAATGGAATGCTTGGAGATAAAAAACTTAAAGAGTTTTGGGAATCTGAGGAGGATGCATTTAACAATCCTTTATGTATGTGCGTGAATGACGACAGCAGTTTGTGGTTCCCGATAGAGGAAGAATAGATATTACATAGTTATAGTACGTTGGGACACTTCATTGTGAAGTGTCCTTTTTTCGTGGAGGTAAAGCAATTGGGTGGCAGAGGAGCAAACGCATTCAGGGCAAAGCAAGGAGATAGGGGGCTATCATTTTCAAATGGAAGAGGTAAGTCATCTGAGAAGTTGTTTCCTGCCTGGATGAATGGTTCAAAGAATACAGGAAGTATAGACAGGGTTATCAAGAATTTTAATGATAAGCACACCAAGAGTGGTCGAGAATGGGGAGTCCAAGTGGATGATAATGGATATGTGACACATTATTATAAGGGTTCCAGAGGTAGTGTGAGTTATGATGCATTTGAAAGCGAAGGTAAGCACTTTATACACAATCATCCAGCGAATGGATGGGGTAATTTTAGTGGGGCAGACCTTGAGACATGGGCAGGTAGTGGGCAAAAGGCGGTAACAGCAAGCAGCAGAAACGCATTGCCGCCTAGAGGTATAGATCCTAAGCTATACAGCAAAAGAAGAGCAGGAACATATACGATTAAAAAGAAACCACATTTTAAGGCTACGGAGTTCAACAAAGCCATTCATAGCGTCAAGGTAAGTAGTGACAACTATGATGCGGATCTCAGTAAGTGGCTCAGCAGAAACGCAAAGAAGTATGGATATGAATATTCATATAAGCCAGCGAAGAATAAGGTGTAAATAGATTGATATGAAAGGCAGGTGAAACGGATGGGAAAGAGCTTTAAGGACATGACAAAAGAAGAACTTCAGGAAGCGGGCAAGAAAGGCGGCGTCAAATCAGGTAAGACAAGAGCTGCAAAGAAGCAGATGAAAGATACCCTTGAGACTATCCTGTCCATGAGCCTGACTAAAGGCGCTGTGGTCAATATCGACAAGATAAAGAACATAGCAGATATAAAGGGTAAGAACATAACAGTCCAGGACGCTGTACTCATAGCACAGGTTCAGAGGGCTCTCAAGGGCTCAATTGCCAGTGCTGAGTTCATCAGGGATACAGTGGGGCAGAGACCGGAGGATATTATCAATCTGAATACCGAGGGCGAAGATATGACATTGAATATAAATGTGTCGTATGGTGATGAAACACCTCTGGATAATTCAGAAGTGGAGGATATGGCAGACGATGAACATTAAAGTTGAGCTTAATCCTGCATTTAAGGAAGTGAACAGGAGCAAGAGAAGATATATAGTTATGAAAGGCTCGGCTGGATCCGGGAAAAGTGTTGACACAGCCACAAACTATATACTCAGGCTCCTTCAGGATCCAGGCAGGAATTTATTATGTGTAAGAAAATCAGATATAACAAACAGAGATAGCACTTTTGCAGAATTGCAGGGTGCTATTTTTCGTATGTTCGGTGATAAATATGAGAAATACTGGACCATCAAGCAGAACCCGCTCATGATCGAATGCAAGGCAAATTGTAACCAGATCATATTCAGAGGGGTAAATGATGATAAGCAGCGTGAAAAGCTGAAATCTATCACATTTAAGCGTGGAAAGCTCACGGATGTATGGATAGAAGAGGCTACGGAGCTTATGCAGAGTGATTTTGAGATTATAGATGACCGTCTCAGAGGTAAGCTGCCACCAGGGCAGTTCTATCAGATCAAGATGACATTTAACCCTGTATCAGCTACCCACTGGATAAAGAAAAACTTCTTTGATATTGAGGACGAGAATGTACTGACACATTCAAGCAACTATGTCAACAACAGATTTATTGATGCGGCATACAGGGCAAGAATGGAGAGACGTAAGAAGGTGGATCCTGAGGGATATAGGGTCTATGGACTTGGGGAGTGGGGCGAAGTTGGTGGCCTTATCCTTACAAACTATGTTGTTGAGGATTTTAACACAGATCACAGCAACTTCGATTATGTAGTGAATGCACAGGATTTTGGATTTAACCATGCAAATGCTTTGCTTGAGGTGGCTTTCAAGGATGGTGAATTGTACATCTGCAAAGAACTCTATGTGTATGAGAAAGACACGAACGAGATCATACAGATGGCAGCTGAAAAGCAGTTTGATAAAAAGCTAAATATGTACTGTGATTCAGCAGAGCCAGACAGAATCAAGATGTGGCAGAAAGCCGGATATAAGAGAGCCAGAGGAGTCCTAAAGGAGCCGGGAAGCGTACATGCACAGATAGATTATCTGAAGCAGATACCAAAGATACATATACATTATAGCTGCACAAACACATATGACGAGATCAGACAGTGGAAATGGCAGCTTGACCAGAAGACAAACGAGTACACCGATGAGCCTGTGCCGTTCTTTGACGATGCCATGGCGGCTCTCAGGTACTCAATAGAGGATATACGAAGAAACAGCCGTGTTAAGTCAAGGAAGAGACCGAAGGGATTATAAACACATGGCAGAAAGGATATATGCACGATGGCAATATACATAGATCCGGCAATGGTGCCGGACTTAGACAACATAGATTCAAGGGTTTTCAAATACCTCATACAGAAGCATAAAGGGCAGCTTGCCAGATGGGCTAAGTGTAAGGATTACTACGAGGGTAGACATGATATTCTTGCACACAAAGTGGATGACGATGATGATGTTGTAAGGTTCAATGTCAACTATGCTAAATATGTGGTTGATGTTGGACTTGGCTATTATCTCGGTGAACCGGTCAAGTACAACAGCGACAAAGCGGATAAAGCGGACAAACAGCGCAAGGAGCTTGAAGGCGGTGTGAAAGCATCTATCAAGAATGGAAGCGTGAAGCTGTATGATCCTGACTTGTCCCAGAAGCTTGATATAAGCCGCATACAGGACGTATACGACAATGAGACTATATCAGAGATAGATTCCAAGATAGGTAAGGCTATAGGCATATATGGTGAAGCCTATGAGCAGTTATATGCCAACAGCGATGAAAACCCAGAGCCACGAAGTACAGTAGTGAGTCCTATGAACTGCATCATGGTTCGTGACAATACAGTGGAGCATAATAAGCTGTTTGCAATTATTTACGAGATACAGGAAGACCTGAATGAATCAAAGTATTATTCAATCACTGTATGCAACGATCACAACACAAAAGAATACAGGAGCCGTGACCTTGATAATTTTGAGTTCTATCTTATTGAGGGCAGCGAACAGGAGCATTACTTTGGTGAGGTTCCTGTGGTGGAGTACCAGAACAACGATGAGAGACAGGGTGACTTTGAACAGATCATTCCTATGCAGGATGCACTCAACGAGCTTTTCAGCGACCGAGTGACAGACAAGAAGAAGTTCGTCAATTCGATACTTGCCATGTTCGGTATGACATTAGATGACGATGACGAGAAAGAGCTGAAGAAGAACCGCTTCATTGATGGCTTGCCACTGGATGGAAAGATAGAGTACATACAGAAAGCATTTGATGAAAACAGTGTTTCAGTGCTCTGTAATGATATTATCCGGGAAATCCACAAGATGACCCTTACAGTTGATATGACAGATGAGAACTTTGCAGGAAACAGCTCAGGACAGGCCCTCATGCTCAAGTTGATGGTTATGAATATGCTTGTGAAGAACAAGATGAGGAGCCTTGAGAAAGGGCTCAAGAAGAGATTCGAGATGTACAACCACTGGCTTAATGTCAAGGGTGAAATGTCTCTCATAGACAAGAAAGAGCTTGATGTTGTATTCACAGTTGCAATGCCAATAGATAAGCCAACAATCATCAATATGGTTACTCAGCTCAGGGGCATAGTGGATGATAAGACACTTCTTTCTCAGCTCTGGTTTATCAAAGATGTTGATGAGGTCATAGAGAATGTGAAGAAGCAGAAAGCCGAAGAACAGCAGCAGTATCTTGCAACCTTTGGCAACAAGCAGGCAAAAGACATGGAGACACCTATCAAGGATGATGAAGAAAAGGATCCAGAGAAAGAGTAGGTGATCTATGAGCGACAACTACTGGGAGAAAAGGGCTATTGATATTGAGAGCCTGACACAGGAACGTGCAGATGTGGATATCATGCATGTAAATAAGCTGTTTGATGGAGCTGTAAAGATTATAGAGAAGCAGATAGATGAGATATTTGATAAATATGCTCGTGATTCTGGATTGACACAAGATTCTGCGCTTAAATTGCTCAACGAGAAGCAGACGGATACATTGCGCCGCAATCTCATGACAACACTTGCACAGTGTCAGGAAGAAGTTGCAAGGCAGGCTATACTTGCAAGGCTCAATGCTCCGGCTTATGCGGCTCGCATATCACGTCTTGAGGCATTAAAGGATTTGATACATGCACAGGCATATAAAGTTGGCTCTGCGGCTCATTACAGGCTCACAGACAGGCTTATAGATACATATGAGCAGAGCTACTACAGGAGCATATACGACCAGCAGAGAAGAACAGAGACAGGCTTTGACTTCACGAAGCTGGCTGACAGGGATGTACAGGCGGCCATAGCCACCAACTGGGCGGGCTCCAATTATTCCAACAGAATATGGAAGAATACAAAGAAGCTGGCAGAGAGCCTTGAAGAGATCATTACACAGGGTCTTATGACAGGACAGAGTATCAGAGATATGGAGCTGGCACTAGAGGAGAAGGTGGTCAGCGGAAGATACAACATCAATCGTGTGATTCGTACAGAAGTGAACCACTGTTGCAATCAGGGAACATTGATGTCATACAAGGCAGCAGGAACGCTTAGGTATATTTATCTTGCTACACTTGATATGAGAACATCATCCATATGCCGGAGCTTAGATAAAGAAGTATTCTTCGTTTCCAAAGCAGAGGTAGGTGTAAACTTCCCTCCTATGCATCCCAATTGCAGATCAACAACCATGGCATATCCTGAGGATGGGATTTTTCCAAAGGAGAGAACTGCAAGGGATCCGGAGACCAACAAGAATATCCATGTTCCGTTCGATATGAGCTATGCTCAGTGGTACAGGAAATATGTGATTGAGAAGGATGATGCTAATGTATCTGGCAAAGAACAAGTATCCAGAAATAAATGTCTACTTCCAAAAGGAAAAGAATACAAAGATGTAACGGATAATTGGAAAGAGTCAAAACTTGATTCACAGAATGTTAAGGAACTGAAAGAATATGCTGTAAATGGTGCAACGTATACAGTTGATGGTAAGAATGTTAAGCTAGATTATTCTGTGAGAGAACGGAACGTTGCAGATATATTATTGAATGAATTTGGCGGTGATATATCCATGGTACCACGTGTGCTTAGCCCTCAAGGTATATCGACTCCTGATTACATATTTAGGCATGAAGGCTATGATTTGAAAGAACTACTTGGAAAAAGCAAAAATGTTGTATACAATGCCATTTCAAAAAAGAAAAGACAAGCATCAAATTTTATACTAGACATAACAAAATCGCCATTGGAGAACGAAGAAATATATGAACAGGTAGAGAAAATTTATTGGTCCGACCATACTGAATTTGTGGATAAGATAATAATTGTGAAGGATAACAGCGCAATAAAAGTATATGAAAGAATAAAATAAAGAGAAGTGATGGCGCAACCCAATACGCGGGGGTCACGTATCACTTCTCTTCATCAAGATATCTTGATTACATTATAGTATATTCAAAAAATAAGTCAAGATTCCTGAAAAAAATTGAAGAAAATAGGAGGATACGAAAATGAAGTACGTAGGAACAAAGCAAATTGAAGCAAGACCGATGACCAGAGGAGCGTATAACTACTACCGAGGTTGGCCGATACCGTCAGACGAGGACCCAAACGACAATGGGTATCTTATCAAGTATTCAGACGGGTATGAGAGTTGGTCACCGGAGAAACAGTTTGATGAGGCATACAGACCATGCGACAACATGACGTTTGGAATTGCTATTGAGATGCTCAAGAAGGGTTTCAGGGTTGCAAGAAAAGGCTGGAACGGCAAGGGAATGTTTTTATATTATGTTCCAGTTGGCGCATATGCCCCTTGTACAAAAATTGCAGCCAGTCTTGTAAATGAAAACGGATTGGTTGAATATGGTGCTTATATTGCCATGAAAACAGCACAGGGTAATGTAATTCCTTGGCTTGCAAGTCAGACTGATATGCTTGCTGAAGACTGGGTAATAGTGGAGTAGAAACAGAATAATTGTTAATTCAGACCATGATAAAAACATGGTCTTTTTTATTGTCAAGGAAAAGACATTAAAACCTCAACAGCAAGGCATGAACTTGCTGGGGACATATCAATAGACTACTGGCAGGCATGAACTGACAGGCACAAGAAAGGAATGTATAAGCTATGGATGAAACACAGCAGACAACACAGACACAGGCACAGACTGGTGAGGCAACAACACAGCCTGGTACACAGACACAGGGAGCGCAGCAGAACCAGGCAACAAGCACAGCATCACTTGAAGATGTGCTTAAGACCATGACAGTCGAGGAGATTCTGGCAAGACCAGAGTTCAAAAAGGCTGTTCAGTCAGCTTCGGACGCAAGAGTCACACAGGCCCTTGCTACAGCCAAGGAGAAGTGGGACAAGGAAGCTATTGAAAACCTTGACGAGGCTAAGAAGCTGGAGAAGATGACGGCGGAGCAGAGAGCAAAATATCAGTTTGATAAGGATAAGGCCGCCTTTGACGCTGAGAAGAAAGCATTTGAGAGACAGCAGCTTGTACTTGCGACAGGCAAGGAGCTGATCAAGAGAGGGCTTGATGCTTCATTTGCTGATGTTCTGACAGGCGACACAGCAGAAGAGACAGCGGATAAGATTGATAAGTTTGAAGCATCTTTCAGAACAGCCGTTGCGGATTCTGTAAGCGACAAAATGAGAGGCACAGCACCAAGGGATAAGACCCAGGGCACGACAATAACTATGGATAGTATTAAGTCTATGAGTGCCGAGGAGATCAATGCACACTGGGATGAGGTGCAGAATGTGCTCAAGCAGAACAAGTAAGAAAGGACGATGAAATATGTCAGTAAAGAATTTTATTCCACAGATTTGGAGTGCAAGACTCCTTGCACATCTTGACAAGATCCATGTATATGCAGGACTTGTCAACAGAGACTATGAGGGCGAGATCAAGCAGTATGGTGATACTGTAAAGATCAACCAGATCGGTGACATCACGATCAAGAAGTATACAGGAGCAAAGATTGATGATCCAGACGAGCTCACAGGTGAGCAGAATACACTTGTTATTGATCAGGCAAATTACTTCAACTTTGCCATCAAGGATGTGGACAATGCTCAGACTAACCCAAAGCTCATGAACGAGGCCATGGCAAGAGCCGCATATGCTCTGAATGATACTATTGATTCACTGCTTGCAGGAATCATGGTAGCCGGTGCCGCTGGAGCAATCGGAAGTGATGAGTCTCCAATTGTTCCGACTAAGGATGATGCATATGACTTGCTTGTAGATCTTGGAACAGAGCTCACAGAGAAGAATGTTCCGCTCGTAGGCCGTTGGGTAGTAGTGCCGCCATTCTATCATGGACTCATTCAGAAGGATTCAAGATTCGTTGGCAATGGTACAGATGTCAACATGGCAATCCTTCAGGGCGGACACATCGGAGCTGCTGCAGGCTTCCAGATCTATGTATCAAACAATACACCAAACACCGATGGTACAAAGTACAAGATACTTGCCGGTACAAATGCTGGTGCATCATTTGCAGAGCAGATCACTGAGACAGAGGGATTTAGACCAGAGAGCAACTTCTCAGATGCTGTCAAGGGACTTCACCTCTGTGGTGCCAAGGTACTGCAGAAGGATGCACTTGCAACTCTCACAGTAAATAGAAAGTAGGAGGGCAGATATGGCTATTATAAAGAATATTATCACAGGACACAGCTTCACTTGCCGGAATGAGCGTGTTGTAGAGCATTGCCGCAAGGACATAAAGACCTTTGTTATAGAGGATGAGCCGGCCAGCGTGGCACCGGCAGAGGATGAGCCGGTGGAGGATGCCGAGGCAGAGGAAGAGCCAAAGCCTCAGAAGAAAACAAAGACAGCCACAAAGGCGACCGACTGAGAGGTGATACATGATGGATTCACTGGCAAGGCTTAAGAGGAAGATAGGCTCTGATAAGGATATAAGCGATGAGATCCTTACCGATTATCTGGAAGAGGCGAAGGATGAGATAGTTCTGTTTCTGAATGTGAAGCAGTTCGATGAAGCCTTTGCCTCAAAGGCGGTCGAGATCGCAGCTATACTCTATGAGAGAGACCAGGCTGACAAGCATATAAAGTCTGAGAGTTATTCAGAGGGTGTTGTGTCCGAGAATACAACATATCTCACAGGAGAGAGCTTTGATACACAGGTTGATAAGGTCCTGGACAGCCTCAAGAGATACAGGAGGGTATATGTCAAGCATAAGAAGAAAGATAGCACAGAAGAGACAGAATAGCGGGATATATCGCTATTCTGTACGTGAGGGTAGGTATGGTAACGAAACATATGTATATGAGACGGAGCCATCTGGAATACTTGAGGGAATCCTGTGGAGTCCTATATCTTCAGAGGTTGAAGTAGCTGAGTATGGTGAGCGTGTCAATGAGATGCTTCAGGGATGTGTTTTCGATGACTCCATCAGTCTGAAAGAAAAAGACAGGGTGAAGGTGGGCGATAACATGTACAACGTGGAATCCATCAAACCTTATCCCTCTTATCGCCTTGTCATCATAGAAAGGGTGAAGTAGATATGCCTATTGAAATCAAAGGACTGGATACGCTCATAAGTGCCCTGGATAAATTTTCTAATGGGATTGATGGCAATGTAAAGCAGATTGTGGAACAGGAAGCCGACCGCATAGCAGGAGAAGCCAGAGCACTTGCCCCTGTTGATGGTGGATATCTCAGAGAGAAGATACAAACAAGGGTAACCGAGACAGAGGATAAGATTGTTGGTGAGGTATACAACAATGCAAGCTATGCAGCATATGTGGAGTTTGGCACAGGACCCGTTGGACAGGCGGCAGGCCTTAAGATTGAGGGTATAGACCTCACATACAGGCAGACACCATGGATGATACCTGTTGACAAGATAGATAAGGCTCAGGCTGAAAAGTATCACTTCATTCCTATAAAGAAGGATGGAGAGGTTATTGGATATCTTACCAGAGGACAGGCACCACAACCATACCTTTACCCGGCAATGAAGAACAATGAGGAACACATAGTAGAAAGGCTGAAATCAGCAGTAAGAATGGAGAGTAAGATCACCATATGATAGACGCAAGAGGACAGATCAGAGAGCTGCTTGAGAGTATAGATCACGATAGACTTAAGGTGAAAATGAGCTACCCCAAGTCCATTGGAGATGTTCCGCTTATCACATTTATACAGATAGCCAATACTAGCACAGGGATGCACAGCGTTGTTGACAATCTGGGTTTTCAGATAGACATATGGGCAACCACTCTGGATGAATGTATAGATATCATGCTGAAGGTTGATGAGAAGATGGTGGATCTTGGATTCAACAGGGACTACGAAAGCCCGGATGACGATGGAGATAATGTTGATGCCAGCGGATATTGCAGAAAGACTCTCAGATATAGCAGCAAAGTAGACACAAGAACAAACAGGCTTATTTCATAAGCAGAAAGGATGGTATAAAACAATGGCAGATACACCAAAGCAGGGACTTGCCTCAATAGGTCTTGATATCAAGATAGGCAAGACAGCCCTTAATTATGCAACAAAGATAGGAGACATTGGAGGAACACCTTCATCACTTGATGCTACATGCTTCAAGGATAAGTCAAAGAAAAGTGTTCCAGGTGTGCAGGAGAACGATAGCTGGGAGGTAGAGTATCTCTATGACAATGGAGCAGCAACCTCAGACTATCGTATACTCAAGGGCCTTGAGGATGCTGGGGCTATAGTTGATGTTGAGGTCACATTCCCTGACAAGACAGTATTCAAGAATAAGGGATATGTTACAACGACAGTTACCGGTGCCGAGGTCAACAACCTCATTAAGGCAAAGGCAGTTGTAAACCTTCAGGGTGAGTGGGAGGTTACTGATCCGGTAGAAGCGTAATCCATTTTTGTAATACTACAATATGAAATAATACATCACAGGCAGGGGGCATGGTCTCCCTGCCTTTTTAGGAGGTAAAGCAGATATGCAGACATTGGAAATCAAACTCAAGGTAGATGGAGCAGAGAAGAAGTTTCACTTGAGACTTACAGCAGGTGGTCAGAAGATTCTCAAGGAGAAGTACGAAGAGAACATGCTGGCAACTCTTATGGGTGCAGTAGATGATATAGACAGAGCGGTTGATATTCTTGGCATAGCTCTGGGTTACAAGGACAATGACAACGAGATCACAGATGGAGAGGAGTTCTATGATCTTCTTGTAGATAATGGCAAGATTGGAGCAGAAGATCTCACTAAAGTTCTCACAGATGTTGCAGTCAATTCTGGAATCATCAAGAAGGATCAGGCAAACAGTGTTGTGAACAGCATCAATACAACATATAAGACTATGTTTGACAGCCTTGAGGAAAGGGTAGAGAAGCTGCAGAAGGATAATGGACAGACCCCAACGGCGGGCGATTCCGAAGATAAGTCAGACAGCACTCCCTTATGATATAGATAGGCTTCTCTTTGAAGCAAGGATAGCCGGTGTGGGCTTCTTTGAGGCATTGGATTATACCTGGGGTGAGCTTGTTGAAATGATAAAGGTTTACAACGAGCGGGAACGTAGGAAGCATCAGCATGAGGCTAATATAGCATTCAGACAGGCAGAGCTCATATCCATGTGGGTATGGAAGAATGATGGAGATATAAATGTATCAGATATATTCCCATACTGGACAGAAGAGGAGAAGATACAGGCAGAGCTTGAGAAGTACAAGGCAATAATGTACAGGCATGTGGATAAGAGCAAAAAATAAATCATGAAGAAATACGAAAAGGAAGGAGGTGGGACAAAATATGACAATAGAAGAAATATCCGTCAAGTTTACTGCTGATACGAATGCTCTGAAGAAAGCTCTTTCAGATATTACCGAAACTCTCAAGGGAACTGAAGCACAGACCATGGACATAGCAAGTGCCTTGGATGAGATAACGCAGCCTATCAAGGATATGTCAAAAGACCTCAGGACGCTCACAGAGCAGAGCGCTGCATATAACAAGCAGATGTCAGAGGTTACGAAGACTGTTAGCGGAACAGGCAAGGCGGTTGGTGAGATAAATTCCAAGATGCAGACTGTATCAAAGCAGAGCACTGCTGAAACGGCCAAAATAACGACCGGATGGAAAAAAGTCAAAGAAACTATGCAGGATGTATTCAACTCAAGGCCAACAGCTAATTGGGGTGGGAATACAAACAATGGCGGCGAGACGAGATCGTATAAGGTTCCGAGCAATCCCGGTGATGCAACACAGGAAAAGACACAGAAAGCTCTTGATGCGGAACAGGCCAAGCTCCAGAAGCTGCAGAATACCCTCAATGGGTACAGGATAAAGCTGGACGCAGTGAATCAGAAGTACGATATACAGAATCAGAAAGTTCAGAAAACCAGTAATGACATACAGGCGCAACAAACAAGACTTGATGGTTTAAAAAGAGATTATGAGGTGATGTCCTCAATAATGTCTGAACTGAATATTGACGGCAGCATAAATGCAGAGATGGTCAGGCTCAAGACTACACTTGATGAAAATAAAATATTAGCCAACGAGTTATTCAATGCCATGGAGAGACTCAAGCAGTCTCCTTATGACATCATAGATGTTGGTAATTCGTTCATGTCCATGGAAGACATGACTAAAAAGATGAATGAACTGGATACATCAAGTGAACAGGCATGGGGAAGACTTGAGAAGTTGGAAACAGTCATGGAAGGAGTCAGTGCCGAAAGCAGAAACTTTGGAAGCACGCAGGGGCTTCAGAGAATGAACTCTATTATTACTCAGCAGGAGAATAAACTGAGATCACTTCAGAACGCATATAGTACGGCATCGACACAGTCAGCAAGTTTAAGCGGTAAGCAGGAAATGCTTCAGGCAAATATGCAGCAGACAAGGGATTCTATACAGCAGGCACAGGAACGCATATCACAGCTCAGTGCCGCTTTGCAGAATACATCTCAGAATACATCTACCGGCTTCTTTGGCAGACTTGCATCTACTGTCAAGAATGTCGGTAATGCTACTGCATCACTGATTCATAGGTTCCAAAATGGTGTGTCCCACATAAGAAACTTTGGAACTGCGGCGGGTAATGCTGGGCGCAGACTGCTCTCTCTTTATGAGAATACAACACTGATAGGAAGAGGATTATCATCACTTAAAGACAAGCTGTCAGGATTAAGTTCAAAGTTTACACAGACATCAAGGATGGTTAAATCTATGGTGCTCTCAATGCTGTTTATGCAGCTTATGAGTGGCATGGGTGAGACCTTGCAGAGCTTTGCGAAGCAATCGGCAGTTGTGAACAATGATCTGTCACTGCTGGCATCCTCATTTACCTATCTGAAGAGTAGCATATTATCAGCATTTCAGCCTCTACTCAGCTATATAACACCAATACTTACAAGTATAGTGAACACTGTGGCTGATGCATTTAACAAGCTGGCTGAGTTCTTTGCATACCTTACAGGTCAAACAACATTTGAAAAGGCTGTATATACTCAGAAAGATTATTCGGCAAGCCTTGACCAGTCGGCTGCAAGTGCTAAAGAACTGCAGAATGTGCTGCTGGGGTTTGACGAGATCACCAAGCTGGATGATAACAGTGGAAGCTCCGGAAGCGGCAGCTCCGGAAACGGACTGAATACAGGCAACTGGAAAACCACAAAGGTTGATATATCAAGCAGCCTTGCAGATTCTATCAAGAGTGGCAACTGGGAAGCTGTTGGAAAGGCCCTTGGAGACAAGATAAACAGTGCTTTAGGATCTATTGATTGGAGCAGTGTCCAGAAGAAGTGCAACAGCATAGCCGAGAAGATAGCCGACTTTTTAAATGGAGCAGTTGAGGAGACAGACTGGAATCTTGTAGGATCCACACTTGGTAATGGAATCAACACAATTCTGGGAGCAATCAATACATTCCAGAAGAAGTTTGATTTTAAGAAGTGGGGAGAGTCCCTTGCGGAAACACTAAACAGCACGCTGTCCACTACAGATTGGTCGCTGGCTGGAGATACGCTTGGTACAGCGGTTCAGAATGTCATAGATACAGGCTTTGGCTTTGCCAAGACGTTTGATTGGAAGAAAGCCGGGGAGAGTGCAAGCAAGACAGTTAATAACTTCTTTGGAGCGATAGACTTTAAGGAGGGTGGTAAGACCTTCGGTGAGGGTGTAAAGGGTGTACTGAACAGTATATCGACATTCTTCGATGAAGTGGACTGGGATTCTATTGGTACAGATCTTGTCGATGCAATAACATCGGTAGACTGGATAGGAATCATTACAGGTGCTATCAAGGCTGTCATCAGTGTTGCAGGCGCATTTTACAAATTGGTACTTGCTATCTGGGATGCTATTATCAATCAGATCAAGAGCACAGACTGGTCAGATCAGGCACAGAAGATGTGGGAAGGTATCAAAGATGTATGGGCTAAACTCAAGGATACAGCACTTGAGGTTGGTCTCAAGTTGAAGAATACTTTGTCAGATATTTGGGAATCGATAAAGAGCCTGTGGGGAGACTCAGAAAACAAGTCACTGCCTATAGCTGCAAAGTTGTCAGCGGCGCTTGATGAGGAAACTGTTGGTAAGATAAAAGACTGGGCAACAGATAAGCTGCAGGACTGGAAAGATAAAACCGCTATATTGACTGCCACTGTAGCAACTACACCAGCGGCTATAAGACAATGGTGGAAGGACAGGGCGGATCAGTGGAAGGATAAGATATCAAAGTTTAGCGTTAATTCCGTGACAACGATTCAGAACATAAAAACGTGGTGGAACAATAGATCGGCACAGTGGAAAAATAAGATATCAAAGTTTAGCGTTAATTCCGTGACAACGATTCAGAGCATAAAAACGTGGTGGAACAATAGATCGGCACAGTGGAAGAATAAGACTGTAAGGTTCACAATCGTAGCAGCTACTTCTGCGCAGGCACTAAAAAACGGTTTCAGATCAGCCATAAATACGGTTATTGGATGGATAAATACTTACATTATCGACAATCTTAACAAGCTGAGTTGGAAGATTAATCCTATCCGTTATTATGATATTATTCACGGAAAATATAAGACATTATTCGATGGAACTACAATTGGTTTTAATGTTGGACATATATCCACATTTGCGACTGGCGGTTTCCCGGAGGACGGCTTGTTCATGGCGAACCACGGAGAGCTTGTTGGTAAGTTCAGCAATGGTAAGACAGCGGTTGCGAATAATGCTCAGATAGTCGAAGGTATTGAAGCTGGTGTATACAGGGCGGTCACAGCGGCGAACAGCGGTGGCGGCAAGTCAGGTGGAAACACACCTGTGATAAATGTATATGTCGGCGGCAAACAGGTTACAGATGTTGTTATAAAGGACATCAACGACAGGACCATCCAGACAGGCAAGAATCCAATATTGGTATAGGAAAGGAGTGAGACTGTGGCAGCAGAGCTTGTTATAAATGGAGTGGACATGCCAGATCCAGCGATCAATGGTGGTCTCACTTATGCGCCAGAGAAGATCTGGAGCAAGAACACTGGGCGAGTCTCGGATGGAGAAATGTTCGGTGATATCGTGGCCAGAAAGATGACATTGAAGATTAAGTGGAATTACCTCACAGAATCACAGATAGCACTTATAGAGAGTGCAATCTATGATTCTTTTTTTGATGTTAAATTCAAGGATCCACGAACAAAGCAATATGTAACAAAGAGGATGTATGCAGGCACTCCGACATACCCGGTATATGACATACGTGATGGAATGTACAGGTATACAGGGGTTGGAGTTGACCTGATAGAGAAGTAGGAGATATCGGATGTACACGAAAGTATCAGATAACTTTGGCAATAGAATAATGGGCGATGGCAGAACCTTCAGAGCACGTATAACATGTGATGACACTGTCATAGAATCCGGTTTTGTCAGTGTTGATATGAAGTGTATAGCCGGAACTGGAACAAGCACCTTAGAGATAGGGTGCGCCAGTTCCACGCAGCTTGATATCACAATGATACAGCCGGATATAAGTCTGACCGGCAAGGAATTTCTGCTTGAGATAGGCCTCGTGCTTGATGATGACAGTATAGAGTATGTCAAGATGGGATACTTCATGGCGCAGAAACCTACTGTTGATGATGGCAGGATCACGTTCACTGCATACGATAGGATGGCTTACAAGATGTCAGGATATTATCTGTCTAATCTCTTATATCCTTGTGATATATCGGAGGTATGTGCAGAGATAGAGACATTGACAGGCATCAGAATGAAGAATGCTCCGTCAGGAATCAACATATCAAAAAACTTTGATGGCTACACATACAGACAGGCAGTTGGATTCATAGCTGGCATTGACGGCAAGTTTGCAACATTTGACAGGGACGGAGTGCTTGATTTCAGGTGGTACACGACAACGGATTATTCGGTAGGGCTTAACAGGTCGTTTGATGATGTTGTTGTGCAAGAGAACATGTTTCAGGTTGGGTATATCTCATGTGCTGTTGATGAGAACAGCACAATAAAATCAGGACAGGGGCTTACAGGAATAGCAACAAGCAACTTCCTGATGACACAGGAGATTCTTGACGGCCTGTATGCAAAGCTGAAGGATATGAGCTATCATCCAACGACATGCAGTTTTGCGGGTGATATGAGACTTGAGCTTGGAGATATAGTACAGGTATTGAGCAGAGATGGCAAAGCATATCCGGTGCCGGTCATGAGCTTGGATTTCAGTTATGACGGCGGGCTTATAACGGCTATCGGATCATATGGCAGTACAGAACTCAGTGAAGCGACATATGTAAGCCCAACCGAGAACTATGTGCAGCAGGTATACAGGCGTTTGTACGCAGATAAGCTGGATGCGAAAGATGCGGCTATCAAGTATGCACAGATAGATTTTGCAAATATAGGTAAGGCAGCTCTGGAGCAGTTTTTCGCCAAGTCGGGATTGATTGAAGATGTTGTGGTCGGTGATCAGAAGGTCACAGGAACACTCGTTGGTGTGACTATCCTGGGAGACAGTATCAAGGGTGGTACAGTCATAGCGGATAAGCTCGTCATCAAGGGTGAAGATGGTCTGTATTACAAACTGAATACTGATGGTAACACAGTAGAGAAAGAGCAGACGGATTACAACAGCCTTGATGGCGGTGTGATCAGAGCCAAGTCTATCACGGCAACTAAGATAGCTGTTGATGATCTTGTGGCATTTGGAGCAACAATAGGCGGCTGGCACATAGCGGATGGTGGTTTATACTCTGGCGCAAAAGAGAGTATGAGTAATACATCCCGGGGAACATATCTCGGAAGTGATGGCCAGATAAACATTGGTGATTCTGACAATTTCATAATGTTCTATGTTGACAATAAGGGAGAATCCCATCTTGCCATATCGGCAGATAAAATCACCCTTGGCAAGCAGAACATAGAAAACATTATAAGTGACATAAAACAGGATGTTGATAATGTCAGAGATGAGATAACCACACTCCTGAGGATAGAATCATCAAGAGGAACAGTATTCAAGAATAATGCAGTATCAACAGTTTTGTCTGTGGTGATATACCACGGAAAAGACAGGATAACAGATATAGATAAGTTACATGAAGTGTATGGAAGTTCAGCCTACATCCAGTGGAAATGGCAGAAACTTGATGAAGAAGAATATGGAATAATATCATCCGCCGATTCAAGAATGAGTAACGACGGATTTTCTTTTACCCTTTCACCAGATGACGTGGACACAAAAGTAACTTTCATGTGTGAACTTATAACAGATTAAGGAGGATTATATATATGGCAACAATAAAAGCAGCAGATCAGGTTACTGTACTTGATGTATCAGATGCTTACAACGTAGTGTTGTCAAGCGAAGCATACACATTCCTTGGGGACACGCAGGGAGCTGCGGCCGGTTCTAAATGCACAACAGATGCGGCAGCATATTGTGGTAATAACATGTGTTCCGTTGTTACAGTAGATGCCAAGGCAATAGTTTGCCCAACAGGAGTGACAGCTGCGGTAAGTAACAGTGGAACTTCAAAAGTCACAATCACGTTTACTCTGACGGCGAAGCTGACAACTGCATGCGAGGCAACTATCCCAGTTGTTGTTGATGGGGTAACGATCAACAAGAAGTTCTCGTTTGCCGTAGCGAAGACAGGAGCAACAGGAGCTAAAGGCGATAAAGGTGATCAGGGAGTACAGGGACCTCAGGGCCCGCAGGGTGTATCCCCAACTGTATCAGTCACTAAAACAAACGGCGTGACAACCATAACCATCACCGATAAAGACGGTACACATACCCAGACTGTTAAGGACGGCACTAATGGAACTCCAGGGGCAGCTGGGGCAAACGGCAAGACATCGTATTTTCATGTGAAGTATTCAAACGATGGAGGTAAGACATTCACATCCAACTCAGGAGAAGATGTTGGAATGTATATCGGCACATGCACTGATTATAACCCAGCAGACCCGGCAACAGTAGGGGCTTATACATGGGCAAGAATCAAAGGCGAAACGGGCGCCAAGGGTGATAAAGGCGCAACTGGAGAAACTGGCCCTCAGGGTGAGAAAGGCGCAACAGGAGCAACAGGCCCACAGGGCCCTCAGGGCAATGCAGGAGCGGATGCACTGACATTAACAATTACATCAAGTGCCGGAATCATCTTTAAGAATAACACCGGTTCTACGGTACTTACAGCACATGTATTCAAGGGCAGTGCTGAACAAACTATTTCTTCAACAGGAGTAGTATCTGGGATAGGTACAGTCAAGTGGTATGCAGGCGGAGTATACCAGAAGTCTTCAAATACTTATGCGGTGGGTGCAGGAGATGTACCTAACTCACTGGCTATAACATGTCAGCTTGAAGCGTAAGGGGGTGTTTCTATGGCTACAATCAAAGCCAAGGCAGAAATAACCATATTTAATGTCAAGGATGTCAAGAGTGTAACAAGATATTATCTACTTCAGTCATCCACGGCTACAGCACCAGCTAAGCCAACGGCAAATCCTCCCGGTGGGAAATGGGTTACAACTGAGCCAAGCTACACCAGTGGATCTACCAATACTTTGTACTTTGTAGATCAGACAATATTGAGTGATGGTTCTGTGTCATATTCAGATGTATCTAAGTCAAGCAGCTATGAAGCGGCAAAGGCAGCTTACAACAAGGCTCTGTCAGTTGAGAAGTCAGGGAATGAATTGAAGCTATTCTGGGAGAAACTTATAAACGTTGACGAAGCGGATCCGGACAACTATTCAAAGTATATAACATTCAAGGATGGCAACATCATTGTAGGTATCGCTGGACTGAAGCAGCAGCTTGTGATCGGAAGCGATGGTATATACATAACGAATGACAGTTCGGTGAGCGCAGCTAAGGCAGGCGTGGTATGGCTTGGAAAGAATACTATCATCGGTGATAACTCTGGCGAGTCGTCACTGACAGTCAGAGGAGATGTGGGAGCGTCACTTTTTAAGGTAATAGACTCAATCACAGCATCCACTTGGCTGACCGCAAGGGATAATGCGGTATTTAATGCCGGCGACAAAATCCTTGACAACGACTATTATCCGCTCATATCGCTTCCAACCTTAAATTCTACCTGGGCAGTGGCGACCTACAATAACTTATATGGAAATGCACTTGCATTTACGAGGACAACAGATAGCGACTATTCAGCCGGTACAAACAGGAAGACAGGCAACTCATCTTATCTTGACAGCGGCATTGGAATGGCTCTTGATGGCACAGGTATATCCGGTGCAATAACGGTTAACAGCACAAATGCATCTAATATAACAAACAGAAACCTCAGACGTATCGGCAATGTTGTGCAGATGTACATGTCATGTAAGGTCAAGAAGTCATACGCTGTTGGTAGGACCGGAACTGTAGGTGTTGCATCCGTTCCGGCTGGCTTCAGGCCGGTATCAATCGTAGCTGTGTCATCCGGGCAGCAGGGACCGCCGGTTACAGGAATCGTGGGACCAGACGGAAACATCTGCATGATGGGTACTACAGTGAAACTTGCAGCAAATGATGAGATATCACTCTCTGGAACATGGCTGACAGGCGATAAATTGACATCTTAATTTAGGAGGATAGAAAGTATGAAAAATGCAATATGTACAACCGCTGGAGCAATAGGCGGTGTGATAGCATCCCTGTTTGGTGGATGGGATGCAGGACTGGCAACACTGGTCATGTTCATGGCCATCGACTATGTGAGTGGTTTGGTGGTGGCTGGAGTTTTCCACAACAGTAAGAAAACATCGTCAGGGGCCTTGGAGAGCAAGGCAGGATGGAAGGGATTATGCCGCAAGGGTATGTCCCTTTTGTTTGTATTGATAGCCTATAGGCTTGATCTGGCGATAGGGTTAAACTATATCCGGGATGCGGTGATAATAGGATTCATAGTGAACGAGACTATAAGTATTGTTGAAAACGCTGGTCTCATGGGTGTACCGCTTCCCGAGGTAATCAATAAAGCAATAGACATATTAACATCAAAGAGTGAAGAGAAAGGTGGCGAATAATATGAATGGTATAGACATCAGCGCATGGCAGGGGGATGCTGGAATAGACCTTGCTAAAGTGCCATACGATTTTTGCATCGTTAAGGCGACAGAGGGAACAGACTACAAGAACAGATACTTTGCAGCGCATTGCGATAAAGTTTTGAGTAGAAAAAAACTTCTGGGAGTATACCACTATGCAAATAGCGGAGATCCACAGAAAGAGGCTGACTACTTCCTGGCATACTGCAAGAAGTATATTGGCAAAGCCATCCTTATCCTTGACTGGGAGGCAAAGAATAACCCTCAGTTTGGCAAGAATGATCTTGAATGGTGTCTCAAGTGGTGCAATTATGTATATCAGAAGACCGGCATCAAGCCACTGATCTACATCCAGAAGAGTGCTATGAACGCCGTAAAGAAAGCTGGATATGGTCTGTGGGTCGCTCAGTATCCGGATTATGAGCAGACTGGATATCAGGAACATCCGTGGAATGAGGGCGATTATAACTGTTTACTCAGACAGTACACATCCGTTGGCAAACTCCCTGGCTATAACGGCAGTATTGACCTCAACAAAGCATACATAAGTGCAGCATCATGGCGCAAGCTGGCTACTAAGGCTGTGAAGATTGCCACTATTAAGCCGGTAAAGAAGAGTGTCAATACGATTGCAAGGGAAGTCTTGGTTGGCCGCTGGGGCAATGGTGCTGATCGCAAGAGCAGATTGACAAAGGCTGGATATGACTATAGCAAGGTTCAGGCAGCAGTCAACAAACTTGTCAAGGCATCACAGATGACACAGGATAAGATCATCAATGCAGTTGCTCATGAAGTCATAGCCGGAAAGTGGGGAAATGGTCAGGAGCGTGTTGACCGCCTCAAGGCGGCAGGTTATGATCCTGATAAGATTCAGAAGAGAGTAAATGAACTCATGCAATAGCCTGATTTAGGGGCAAAAAAGGGGCAAAAAGTTGATTTGTCATGATATTGTCATGAATAATGGAAGTGTAAAAACGTAGGAATTAAGCCACTTTTGAGCATATGTGAGCATATATAAAAACATAGTGATTTTAAACCACAGGTTTACTTTTAACCTGTGGTTTATTTGTGTTATAGTATCTGTAGATTCCTTCTGACATATTTTATTATTAGTGTTCGGGATATTGACCCAGTTATAAGACTATTGGAGATATTGGTAGTCAGATAGTTTATAGCATTTACAATGGGAGGTATCATTTATGACACAGAACAATTTTCCAATGATCGACCTTTGCGCAACAGGCAAGAGGATCAAAGAAGTGAGAGAGCAGAAAGGAATCACCGTAAAAGCATTGCAGGCATTTCTCGGGTTCAATGAACCTGTATCGATCTACAAGTGGCAGAGGGGCGAATGCCTTCCTACATTTGACAACATGTATGCAATGGCCTGCCTATTCGGGGTAGGAATTGACGACCTTCTGGTGGGAAACCGCCAGGAGGTTGTTTTTGTTTGCGCGCCATGGGCGCGCTCTAACGGGTGTCATTTATCTCTGGGGATGGAGGTGGCGGGCACCTCCGTCCCCATTAAATATTTGATTAATGTTGGTAGTATGTTACAATTATATTTATATGTAAGTATAAACTTTAGCTGATCTGGGACCGGAATAATGTGCGTGAAATGGGGGGATTCGGTATGAAGAATGCAGGCAAGAGGCAGTATATACTGACGCTGATAGTGAGTTTTATGGCGATTGTGGTATTGTCGTTATGTACGATCATGACATTTTATAGGAAGTCAGTGAATGATACTCTGGCTTTGGCGGCAGAGACTGTTAAGCAGGAGCAGGAATATATGAATTCGTATCTGAATCGAGCCGTGGATGCGGTGGAAGTTACGAAGATCACTGTGGAGCATATGATGAGAGAAGGCAGGCCGGGGCAGGATATACTGAACTTTCTCACGAATGAATCGGATTATTATCTCCAGGATATAGATGCGGCGTTCACAGGTGTATATGGCGTTATAAACGGCGAATACCTGGATGGCATAGGCTGGGTTCCCGGCGATGATTATGTGCCTCAGGAGCGCGCATGGTATAAGGCAGCAGTGGCGGCAGACGGCCAGCCAACCCTGGGCCAGCCGTACATCGATGCGCAGACAGGAGATATTCTGATGTCAGTCAGCCAGTTACTCTACGATGGCGAGAGTGTAATATCTCTGGATGTAACACTGGATCCAATACAGTCAGAGACGGAAAATATCAAATTAAATGGTCAGGGATATGCATTCGTCTGCGACAAGTCAGGATTGGTGATAACCCACTCGGACAAGAAAGAGGTAGGCCAGAACTACACTCAGGGAGAAATGTCTGTACTCATGAAGGGGATAGCGGACAATGACGGCGAACCGTTTCAAACAGTTGTTAATGATAAGAAGGTGACAGTTTTCAGCTATTCCATAGTAGATGAATGGTATGTGGTCATGGTCATCACGAATGAGAAGCTGTACCACGGAATAAGAAAACTGATAGGCCACGATATAGGCGTTGGAATAGTTCTATACATAATTATAGTGTTCTTCTGTACCAGATCCAAGAATAGTACGGATGCGATCATGAGCCGGCTCGATGAGACAAATAACGAACTCACAGACCTGAATAATATGGTCATGCAGGCATTTGCCAAGACGATAGATGCAAAGGACAAATACACAAAAGGTCATTCTGTGCGAGTCGCCAGATACAGCCGTGAGCTGGTGAAACGGATGGGCGGCACGATCAAGGAGCAGGACGAGATGTATCAGATAGCACTGCTCCATGATATGGGCAAGATACGTATTCCTGACAACATAATCAACAAGCCGGGAAGACTTACGGATGAAGAATTCTCCATGATAAAGCTTCACTGTGTAAATGGATACCATATTCTCAAGAATATAAATGCATTTCCGGACCTGGCGGTGGGCGCGAAGTATCACCACGAGAGATACGATGGAACAGGATATCCAAGTGGGCTCAAGGGAGAAAATATACCAAGGTGTGCAAGGATTATAGCGGTGGCAGACAGCTATGATGCCATGACATCCAACCGAAGTTACAGATACGCCCTGCCGCAGAAGATAGTGCGCGATGAGATGGAGAAGGGCAAGGGCAGTCAGTTCGATCCGGACATTGCAGAAGTCATGCTCAGGATGATAGACGAGGATGAAGACTACCACATGAGACAAGCCGAGAAGATGGTAAGCAATATCCTTGTTGTAGATGACGAGAAGATAAATATCAGACTTATAGAGAATATCTGCAAAAATGAGCCTCTCTACAAGGTTATTGCGGCAGAGAGCGGAAAGCAGGCCATAGACATAGTGGGAAATCAGCAGATAGACCTGATATTGCTCGACATCGAGATGCCAGACATGGATGGATTCCAGACGCTGGAAGAGATACGCAAGATCACAGACGTACCGGTCATATTCGTAACAGCTTATAAGGATTATAAGCTGATAGAGAGAGCGAGACAGATGGGGGTTGAGGATTATATTACGAAGCCGTTTCTTCCAATAGTTTTCCTTGAGACCTTGTACGGAGTTATCGGTTAAATACAGATGGGGGGGACGACTTTGGAAAAGAAGCTGGTGAGGGATGTGTTGGATTTAGACGTTATGGGAAAACAGGATTCAGACACATCCTGTAAAGAAGTTAACATTGACCATGAGAAGGGTCTTACATACTGCGGGGGCAGTGAAAGCTTTTTGAAGGAAATAATTTCAATGTACGCAGCTGACGACAAGCGCACAGAGATACAGAAGGCTTTTGATGAAAAAGATTGGGACGGCTACAGGATATTGATACATACGGTAAAAAGTACATCCAGAACGATCGGAGCCATGGAGCTGGGCGATGAGGCGCAGGAGCTGGAGAATGCGGTTAAAGAACTTGATGTGGATATGATCTGCAAGATGCATGAGAGTGTGATGGCTTCTTACTCGGCTGTACTTGACTGGTGCCGTGTGACAACCGCTCAGTAGGTCCGATATTTTCACAAGACGATAGAATGTAGAACATAGTGCACATATGCAATATTGCAATATGCACAAAAACAGATTACTAATACATGAATACTTGTCATTTTCCCATATAATAATACGTCATTATGATATACAATATTGTATTATTTGAAAAATGGGGGAGACCAGACATTTGTTAAGCAGACAGATCCGGCATCCATACATGAGAATGATGTCATATCATTTTATTCATCGGATCCGGCTCTTTCTGGTGCGGTAAATACACATAGAGTTGTCTCGATAGAGACGGATGGTAATAATTACAGGTATATTACAAAAGGCGATGCCAATAATGTGGTGGACCGTTACGGTGTGGACTCAAGAGATCTGCTTGGCAAGGTGGTGTGATCATCGCTCATACTTGGCAAGATAGTGAGGCTTGTGTCCAACCCACTTATATTTGTACCCATAATTCTTGTTCCGCTTGCCATTATACTCATAGCCAACCTCGTAAAGACTGTATCCTATGCAAGAAAGATAGCAAAGGATGAGGAGGAAGCAGCTATAAAAGAGGCAATCCAGTATATACGGGAGAAGAATCTCAGAGAAACAGGTGACACGACAGAATCCAATGAGAATTCAGAGAGAAAGTTGGAATAGTGGGTCTATAGAAAAAAGCACACAAGATTTTGAGATCTTGTGTGCTTTTTTGATATTCGCAAAGAAAAGTGAAAATGTTCCATTCCTTTGCGAGTAAAAGCTGCTGAAGCAAGTCCTAGTATGTGTCGATAATCAAAAATTACAGCGAATTCACCCTGCCCATGAACAGGATCATGCCAGTGCTCTGATCTTCAATCACATACACAAATGGCTTGTCCACAATAAAGTTATATGTTTCCTCACTTGGCATCATTGCTGTTTCCTTGATCATGATGTCTGTCTCTGCTGCGGCTTTGGTTCCGTTCTCGTCCACGATCACCTTTGCTTTGTGGTTGACTGATGAAACGGCTATGCCATCGGCGATCTTGGAGAAGTCAGCACTCTCCGAATATGCCGACTGGATTCCCATGTTTTTCAGAATGTCGTCAAGACCGTCGATACTCTGCTCATCTGTGAATTTTGGGAGCTGGAGGGTATCGATCTCTACGTTGCTGGCATCATCCAGAGAGTCGATGAGTTTCTGTTTTTCTTCGTTGCTTAGTTTGTCAAAGAGTTCATTTATGTCTCCGTCATCGGCGGTTGGCATGAACACCTTCATGACAACATTGTCGCCGTCGTATGGAAGTGTGATTCCCTTGATCTCGCCGTTGTCCATGTATGCGAAGTGCTCACCGTAGAGATGCATCATATCAACAACGCTTTCTTTGTCGGTTCCGTAGAAGCTGCTCTGAAAAGTTTTATCCTCGGTAAAAGGAGTGTACCATTTTCCTTCGAAATAAACTGCGTTTATGAGCATCATCACTGTTCCGCCAGGAATCTCCTTTAAGATTTCAGGGATCATCTTGTTGGTGTTGTCACTCACCCAGTTGTTGACATTTTGAACAACCTTGTCTGCCTGACCATCGAAGTCGGCCTCGTAGATTTCACCGGAGTAATAATCCTTGGCAGGTGTAAGAAAGTCGGAATTTATATTGGCCGCCCAAGTCGTTCCCTTGTTCATCCATACTGAATTTGCTGTGTTGACAAATGTATTCTGAGACCAGTCTTTTGACAGATATGCCTTCATCTCATCGTTCCACTCATCAAGGTCTGTTATGCCGAGAGCGTTTTCTAGCTCATTTTTTGTTGTACCGCCGGCACCTACATCCAGCATGGACAGTGCACTTGCAATGCTGTAAGGTGAGTAAAATATGTTCTTGTCAGCTGGAAGTGCAGAATACATATTCATAGAGAATTCATTGATTCCGTTCTTTAGCTGGTCAAATGATGTTATATCCGTTTTGACCGAAGTCACAGTGATGTTGTCAGTGAGGGAAGTGACCGACGAATCAGTTTTGGTGTGACCGGGATTATTCCCCGGTGTATTTGTGCCGCAGCCGGCAAGACCTGCACACATACAGGCGCTGAGTAGTAAAGCTGTCATTCGTTTTTTCATAGTTGAAACCTCCTTATTGTAAAGCCCATCGTATCGTCCCGATGATTTATTGTAACTGGTATATCATTAACTCTCAATATATATACGAGTATCAAGAGTTTTTTTATGGTCTTTAAAAAATTTTTTTTATAAGATTCGTGAGGCAGTGAACAATGAACTTGGAAAATGTACGGATTAGATATATATTAGACACAGAGGCTTAATCAGCTTCTATAATCAGTTTTCATACGGAGGAAATACGATGGCACTTATAAATGGAGATGATAGGGTTGACAAAGGAAGAATGGTACGCCCGGCTTTTTGAGCGCCTGGGAAGGTCGAAATTTCGCAGTGGATTTCATTTGACACAGAAAGATATCGACTATATAAATGAAAAGGGGCTGGATACCATAAGACAGCATGCGCGGGATTTCATAGCACAGAGGGAAGCTCCGGCGTTCATACCAAATGACGGAAAGCAGACTCCCATGCGGGGACATCCTGTGTTTGTGGCACAGCATGCCACGGCTGCATGCTGCCGGGAATGCATACGTAAGTGGCATACATTTGCTCCGGGAGTGGAGCTTGGCCCAAGACAGCAGGAGTATCTGGTGGATGTTATCATGACCTGGATAGTGAGGGAGCTTGAAGCAGCCGGGGATAAAGGTCGGTCCGGGGATAAAATAATTTTATACCAGCGGTGTAATGACAAATAATTATATTTGTGGTAGAGTACAGTTTAGGTGGTCAAATAAAAGAAGAAAATCAGGACACACCAATAAAAAATGACTTAGGAAAAGGAACCCGGAAGGGTAGTCAGGAAAGGAAAGAATCATGTTAAGTATAGTTTTCGCTAAATACACAACACGAGAGTTTAATAGTGATGTGGCAGGGAATATTTTGCATACAGATGATAAGCTGCGTGAACATATATACTCATATGGTACAGGGCGAGAGCGTACGGAACATGATCATACAAATATGCTGACCTGAATGATCTTGGCAAATACATAACAGATCAGATAGGTTTCGATAGACTGAGATCAGCCAGATCTATCAGCATTTATAGATTGGAATCATGATGTACGAAAAAGCGTCCATCCATGTGAGTATTATAGAAGTATTCATGTGGATGGGCGTTTTTTGCGTGTTTTTGAACTCGTCTTTGTGAAGAAGAAATCTGTCACAATTGTAGCAATGCAGATGAGATGAGAATTTTGGGAGGGAAGTATTATGTGTAATGTACCAACAATTGACATGACAGGAACAGGCAGAAATATTGTGAAGCTTAGACAGAATGCAGGTTTTTCTGTAAAGGATCTGCAGGATATATTTGGATTTGCCACTCCAAATGCGATATACAAGTGGCAGAAGGGTATGGCTATGCCAACCGTAGACAACCTGATCATTCTGGCCGCCATCTTTGGTGTAACAGTGGATGATATCATTGCAGTAAACATCTGCTCGACAGTTGGAATCAGTGCGTAGCATAAAAATTTACATATTCATGTATATAAAGGCGGACAGCGGTAACTACGTTGCCCGCCTCTTTTATATCCTGTATGGGGTTAGGCACCTCCGTCCCCAGGGGGACACTGTATGGGGCAGGTACCTCCGTCCCCAGGGGGGAGAAAATTGGGGGTTGACTTGGAGTGAGCTCCAAGTGATATATTCAATGTAACATATAGGTATTGTGTGAGTGCATATAGCTATAAATAGAAAGGTTTTCTTGAAATTAGGAAAGAGGTGGCAATATGACTATCAAAGAAGTAAGTGAAAAGTTTGATATCACCGCTGATACGCTCAGGTATTACGAGAGAGTCGGGCTTATCCCTCCTGTCGCTAGAAATGCTAGTGGCAACAGGGATTATCAGGAAAAAGATGTCGATTGGGTTGAACACACTGTATGCATGAGAAATGCTGGTGTTCCGATAGAGGCGCTTATTGAATATGTAAAACTCTTCCAGATGGGAGATGCTACATTTGGCGCGAGGCTGGATCTCCTTAAGGAGCAGTATGAGAAGCTTGAGGAGCAGAGAAAACAGATCGAAGCCACCATGGATAGATTACATTACAAGATATCCAAATATGAGGAGGCCGTGAAGACCGGCAAGCTTGTATGGGACAGGAAAATTACCGATGGCGAATGCACTATGTAAAAACAGGAGGATAAAGAAAAAATGTATATTGAAAATATCAACGGACCACAGGATGTAAAGAAACTGACAGTAGACGAGATGGGAACACTTGCAGACGAGATGAGACATGCACTTCTCATCAGAGCTAGCAAACACGGCGGACATTTTGGACCAAACTTTGGTATGGTTGAGGCAGCCATAGCACTTCACTATGTATTTGAATCACCAAAGGATAAGATTGTGTATGACGTGTCACACCAGAGCTATCCGCACAAGATGCTTACTGGAAGAAAGGATGCATACCTCTATGAGGAGAACTATGATGATGTGACTGGTTACAGCAACCCGCATGAGAGCGAGCACGACTTCTTCACGGTTGGACATACTTCAACATCCATCAGTCTGGCTGCAGGCCTTGCAAAGGCAAGGGATCTCCAGGGGGCAGAGGGCAATGTGATAGCGGTGATAGGCGATGGCTCCCTGTCAGGAGGAGAGGCCCTTGAAGGCTTGGACTACGCTAAAGAACTGGATGGCAACCTTATCATAGTTGTAAATGACAACGATATGTCCATAGCCGAGAACCACGGAGGACTCTATACAAATCTCAAATTACTCAGAGACACTAATGGAACAGCAGAGTGCAATCTGTTCCGCGCCATGGGACTTGATTATTATTACGTGCATGAAGGCAATGATGTGGCAGCCCTCATAGACACATTCCAGAAGGTAAAAGATTCAAAGAAGCCTGTTGTGGTCCACATCAGAACCCTCAAGGGAAAGGGTTATGCCCCAGCTGAGGAGCACAAGGAGCAGTGGCACTACAGCGGACCATTTGACATAGAGACAGGAAGATCATTATTTGAAGGTGACGAGGAGGACTACTCAAGCGTGTCCTGTGATTACCTGCTTGACAAGATGAAGAAGGATCCAAAGGTCGTTGCCATCACAGCGGGAACACCGACGGTTATAGGATTTACAGAGGATAAGAGACGTGAGGCCGGAAAGCAGTTTGTCGACGTGGGAATCGCAGAGGAGACAGCGGTGGCACTTGCGTCGGGAATTGCAGCAGGCGGCGGAAAACCAGTGTTCGGTGTGTACAGCTCATTTGTGCAGAGAACATTTGACCAGATATCCCAGGATCTCTGTATCAACAACAATGCAGCCACTATAGTGACATTTGCAGGATCTGTATATGGAATGAATGATGTGACACATCTGGGATTTCAGGATATCCCTATGCTTTCAAATATCCCGAATCTTGTATATCTTGCTCCGACAACAAAGGAAGAGTATATTGCTATGCTTGACTGGAGCATAGAGCAGAATGAGCATCCTGTGGCCATCAAGCTCCCAGGCGGTGCAATGGTAAGTGGAAGCCCTGTGACGAAGAACTTTGGAGATCTGAATAAATATGAGGTGACACAGAAGGGAAGCAAGGTTGCCCTACTCGGCCTTGGAACCTTCTACAGTCTGGCAAACGCTGCAGCAGACGAGATGAAGAGTGAGTTTGGAATAGATGCCACTGTCATCAATCCTTACTATATCACAGGTCTCGATGAGGAACTTCTTGAAAACCTCAAGGCAGAACACTCAGTTGTCATCACTATTGAAGATGGTATACTGGACGGCGGATTCGGTGAGAAGATTGCAAGATTCTACGGTGATTCAGATATGAAGGTGCTGAATTATGGTCTCAAGAAGGAATTCCTTGACAGGTACGATGTCGAAGAGGTTCTTAAGGATAATCGTCTTGATGCAGAGATGATCGTAGAGGACGTTAAGGGCCTTTTGTAAAGAGTATGATTATCTATGATAGATATGTTTATGTGAATAATTTATTAGTAGAAATATAGAACAGACATAAAATGCCCCATATAATTCTGAAATTATTTATTTCTGAATTTATATGGGGATATTTTATTTGAATGTCTGATCATGATATGATGCCAAGTTCTGTCAGAATGGATATAGCACCTTCGGCGTTTGCTATACTCTGCACTGTTTTTTCAAAGAATGAGCATCTTAATGCAATCTTAATACAGCACACCGGATCATTACACCGTTTTTTTATATTTCATAATATACTCTTTATAAACAAACAAAAACAGGAGAAGTATATATGTCTGAAATTACACATAGAAAAAAGCGACTGTCATCCTTTAAGCTGATCGTTTTGGGCTTTGCCGGGGTTATTCTGATCGGAGCACTGATATTGATGCTGCCGTTTTCATCGACTGCCGGAGTTGTTACGCCGTTTCACGAGGCGCTGTTCACATCGACCTCGGCCGTTTGCGTTACGGGGCTGGTCGTGCAGGATACGGGCAGTTATTGGTCCGCTTTCGGGCAGACGGTAATACTGCTGATGATCCAGATAGGCGGGCTCGGTGTTGTGACAGTTGCGGCATTTTTCGCCATGCTGTCTGGCAGAAAAATATCGCTGATGCAGCGCAGTACCATGCAGGACGCCATCTCTGCCCCGAAGGTCGGCGGGATCGTCCGCCTGACCCGCTTTATTGTACGGGGAACTTTTTTGATCGAGCTTATCGGAATGATCGTCATGCTGCCGACATTTTGCGGAAACTTCGGTATCAAGGGAATTTGGATGGCGGCATTTCATTCGATTTCCGCCTTTTGCAACGCCGGCTTTGACATACTCGGCACCGCAGAAAACAAATACCCGTCTCTTACGGGATACATCGGAGAGCCTACAATAAACATTGCAATTATGCTTTTAATTATTGTGGGCGGTATTGGATTTTTG
>ULUK01023828.1_pt1 | contig 60207 bp, 55 predicted proteins | sample 1958451 | NCBI WGS metagenome assembly ULUK01 (sample SAMEA4835758, study PRJEB28245) | human gut metagenome | biome: gut microbiome; material: fecal sample | place: Denmark | collected 2008
TCACCGTTTTGGGTGAACGGATATCAACCGTTTTCAGCACTAAGTAATATAAACAAGCTAAATATATGTAGATTGAATGTTGAGGCTATATTACACGATGCAGAGGTGGTTAAATGCGATGTAACCAAAGATATAGCAACAGATATTAATGTGATTAATTCAACCATACGGCAAAACCTTAACAATTATCGTAAGTGGACTGTAAAACCGTACAATAGTGGAATAACGTTGGAAAACACGGTTTCTACCCCAAAATACAAAAAGCGGTTAGCCATATATGACAAATATAAGGAATTGGAGAAGGTTAATAATGTTAATTTTATAAATGGTCTTAGCACCAAGAATGAAATCCTTTCATATTTCAAAGGGAAGGTTAGATTTGAACTAAATATAAACACCAAGCAGCAAATAAGACAGTTTTTAAACATTCCAAATAACAATATACAAAATGTACTGAATGCTACAGCCAATCCAATTCTTGCAGTCATAGATGAGGCTGTTAAATATGAGCCTCAGCAACAAAAAGCACAAACGTTACGAAATTATGAACATGAATTGTTATTAAAAGATTGTGATTATGATTTGGTGAAGGTTGAGGCTAAGGTAAGAACGTTATTAAGCTCAAAAACTTCTATTACAAATAAAATGAAACTATATAAAGCACTATATAAGCGTTTGCAGGAAAATCAGAATAACGCAATAGATATCCGCTCATTAGTGGCGTGAAATGTATTCTTTGGAAAGTGTATTCTTTTAAATCTATATAAACCCAATAAGAATGCATAAAATAGTATTCAATTTATTCTTTGATTTATTTGCATACATCAGAAAGAGTTGCTATCTTTGTATCAAGAAACAAAGAGATACTAATAATTAAGACAAGTAGGTTATGAAAGCAGTAATATACGCTCGTGTAAGTTCAACAACTGACAGACAAAATACGGAAAGACAGATTGCGGACTTGACAAAGTATGCGGAATATAAGGAAATGGAAATTTTAAAAGTCTTTGAAGAAAAAGTAAGCGGAGCAAAGAAAAACTCTGAACGTCCTATTTTCGTTGAGGCTATAAATTTTTGTAAAGCTCAAAAGGTAGATATGTTGTTGGTATCTGAACTTTCTCGACTTGGGCGTAATGCTTTTGAGGTATTAGAGACAGTTAAACAACTCGTAGATGAAGGTATTAACCTATATATGCAGAAAGAACAATTTACTTTGTTGGATGAAGAAGGCAAGCCCTCCATGTTTGCTCCTGTTATGATTGCCACACTTTCTACCTGCGCACAATTGGAAAGGGATAATATTAAATTTCGCTTAAATAGTGGTCGCCAACTTTATATTGAAAAGGGTGGCAAGCTTGGGCGAAAAGAAGGCTCTACTAAATCTAAAGAAGAAAAAGCAGAAGAATACAAGCAAGTTATTAAAGAACTAAAACGAGGTACAAGCATACGCAAAACCGCTAAACTATGCGATGTCTCAGTTTCGACAGTTCAAAGGGTTAAAGCAGAATTTAATTTGTAAAAGTAAAAAGGGAGGACAACCTCCCTTTTTTACTTGTATAAAATTAAAGCCATTATAACTCTGTATAGTCAAAACTTAATGTACCATTCAGCGTTACCGCATCATCTTCATTTTCATTATTAATGACTTTCAAATTACCAAACTCCAAAGTAATTTTTTCCGAATTATATTCTTTGATATTCAATGAGCCACTAACAATATTATTATATTTTGTTTCTTGCATAATTCCTGTGATATGCACAACAGAACCTCCCAATATATCAAGTCTTTTATCAGATATATTGTTTAAATCTATGTCTTTAACAAATATTTCTATGCAATAGAATGGATAAGTATCATCTGTATCTGAAGATGTTGGATATAATTCAGCTTGTATTCCTGCACGCTCTTGAGAAGGAATATTTATAAAAGTATTAGTAGCACCTGTAATTGCCCTATTATAGTAATTAACTTCATTGATTGTAAAGTCAGACCCTACAGTATCAGGGGTATCATCATTACTGCATGAAGTTAGTCCTAATGAAAAAAATGCAATGAAAAATAAAACTGTTTTGAATAAATAATGTTTCATACCTCTATTATTTAGTGTTAACAATACTACTTTGATTATAAAATGTACTACAGACTATTTATTTCGTTTTCTATTTTTTATTAAATAAAGAAGTTATCCTAAAGTCTGCTACATCTCCATTCTGATATAAATCAATATAGCCTGTACTTTGATTTTCTATTTTTGTTACAATTCCAAAATTACCATCTAAGGTTTCATAATCAGCTACCCATTCATAGCGTATTATACCATCATGTTCATCTACTTTTTCCACGGAAATCACACGTGAATGTCTAAACTGATTTTTCAATTCTGCTGAAACTTTAGACTTAACTTCACTATCACTAAATGAAGAACAAGCTGTTAGGAAAATCAATGCCAATATATAGATTATATTTTTCATTTTAATTATAAATTATACAATATGATGATTACAAAATTAAGGAGAAGACAAATAAAAAAAGTGGATTATTTACTATTGGTACTGTCTCTTTACTCAGAATCCAATATTTTTCTTTCTTGCATTAGTTGTTGTTGTCGTTATTGTGCTTAATTATTATATCAAGAACGGCTGCAAGTTTTTGAGCACTACGAGGATTAGTATTATATACAATATTAGGATATTCTACATTATCAAGTATGATATTAATCTCATAGTTATGTTTGACCTCACCGTCAACCACTTCCGAATGTTTGTACACCTCATAATTTTCTATTTCACTATACTTGAACTCCTGACCATTGATTATAGCCAATTCCAAATTATTATAAAAAAAGGTCCTTCCAAAATCAATCTCAAGTGTTGGTTTGCCATACTTTTTGAAAACACGCTGTCTTTCTCTGTTCAGATACCAAAGAAGTGCACCTGAAATTATTAAAAACGCTGATATTGCAATAACAATAATAGTACTATTATCCATGATTAAATCATTAAAAATACATTAATAATTTATAAATGCAAGTCCAAAAGCTGAAAAAAGACAATAAAAAAGGCACGGACTTTATTGTATAGTTTCCGAGCCATCGCCAAACGGCTAACATCCGATACAAATAAAAGCCCATGCCGTATGGCACAGGCATTAACGTTGCATGTCTTCGGATGTTTCTTATTTAATTTGGCGATTTTCGGAAACACGAATATACAATTTAATGCTTTCTTTATTATATATCTATCAATAGTTCATTTACATAGGCAAAACTTTTTTGTTTGATATTGCAAAGTTAGCAATTTTCATTTTATTTAGATTGAAAGAAAGAAGAAAAATCATTGTAAATCAATTCAAATATCTAATTTTGTACAATTAATATATAGCAACAAGCTATAAATATTGTAAACTACAATGTAAACTGACATATTATAATGAAAGATAATCAATTGATAAACAATAAAAAATACAAGATACTTTTTGTCTGTCTTGGCAACATCTGCCGCTCCTCCTCTGCCGAAGAAATCATGCGTACGCTGGTGCGCCGGGCAGGAAGAGAAAAAGAGTTTGAAATTGATTCCGCAGGCATCAGCGGTTTTCACGAAGGAGAACTGCCCGATGAACGTATGCGGGCTCACGCCAGCCGCAGAGGCTACCAGCTGACCCACCGCTCGCGTCCGGTACGCACGGAAGATTTCTATCACTTCGACTGGATTTTAGGTATGGACGACCGCAACATCGATGCCCTGCGCGACAAAGCGCCCGACGTGGAAAGTGAACAGAAGATTCACCGCATGACCGATTTCTGCCGTACCAAGGTAATTGACTATGTGCCTGACCCCTATTATGGAGGCGCTCAAGGCTTCGAGAATGTGCTCGACATACTGGAAGATGCCTGCGAAGGACTATTAGCACATCTTTCCGAAGAAAACGAAAAATAACTTGAATACTTACTTAAACCACGATACCATGAATCAAACCATTGCGCCTTTTGCCCGTCCGCTATATGTGATGACAAAACCCGTAGGGGCAGTCTGCAACTTAGCTTGCGACTATTGTTACTACCTGGAAAAGGCCAACTTATATAAAGACATCTCCAAGCACGTGATGAGCGACGAGCTGTTAGAGAAATTTATCCGCGAATACATCGGCTCACAGACCATGCCGCAGGTGCTCTTTACCTGGCACGGCGGAGAGACTCTGATGCGTCCGCTCAGCTTCTACAAGCGAGTGATGGAACTGCAACAGAAATATGCCGGAGGACGTACCATCGACAACTGTATCCAGACCAACGGTACCTTGCTGACGGATGAGTGGTGCGAATTCTTCAAAAAGAATAACTGGCTGGTAGGCGTGTCCATCGACGGGCCACAGGAGTTCCATGATGAATACCGCAAGAACCGTCAGGGACGCCCGTCATTCACCAAGGTAATGCAAGGCATTCACTTGCTGAAGAAACACGGGGTAGAATGGAACGCCCTGGCCGTAGTGAATGACTTCAACGCAGACTATCCGCTGGACTTCTATCATTTCTTCAAGGAAATTGACTGCCACTACATCCAGTTTACACCAATTGTAGAGCGTATCAGTCCCCATGCCGACGGCCGTCATCTGGCCAGTCCGTTACAGAAAGACGAGAAATTAGCTGATTTCTCCGTATCACCGGAACAATGGGGAAACTTCCTCTGCACTTTGTTTGACGAATGGGTACGCCAGGATGTAGGCAATTTCTTCATCCAGTTGTTCGACTCTACCCTGGCCAACTGGGTAGGTGCGCAGCCGGGCGTCTGCACTATGGCCAAGACTTGCGGACATGCCGGCGTTATGGAATTCAACGGCGACGTATATTCCTGCGACCACTTTGTATTTCCGGAATACAAACTGGGCAACATTCATGAAAAGACACTGGTGGAAATGATGTACAGCGAACGCCAGATGAAGTTCGGGCAAATGAAACAAGACTCCCTCCCCCACCAGTGCAAGGAATGTGAATTCCTCTTTGCCTGCAACGGTGAATGCCCGAAAAACCGATTCTCCCGCACAGCCGATGGTGAACCTGGACTGAACTATTTATGCAAAGGCTACCATCAGTTCTTCCAGCACGTAGCTCCTTACATGGATTATATGAAAAAAGAACTACTGGCCGAACGTGCTCCAGCCAACATCATGGAAGCCATAAAAAAAGGAGAGCTGTAAGGCCCTCCTTTTTTTATATCAGTCTGAATATATATCACACCTCAATCGTTTTTTAACAACACATTCTGAATCGCATCCTTCAGGTTTTTCTTAGGCAAGGCTCCCTGTGCCATCTGCGGAGTACCGTTCATCGGTACAAACAGCAGGGAAGGCACGCTGCGGATGCCAAACAAGGCTGCCAGTTCTTCTTCTTCGTCTACATTCACCTTATAGATGTCTACCTGTCCGGCATATTCATCGGCCAACTCATCCAATACCGGAGCCAACATCTTGCACGGACCACACCAGGTGGCATAGAAATCAATCAAGGCCGGACGCTCACCCAGAAATTTCCATTCGTTCGGATTTGCTTCATAGTTTGCTACTCTTGTCAAAAAATCTGCTTTGGTTAAATGTACTGCACTCATATTCTTCTGTTTTTAAATTTTTACTTACTTTCTTTTGTAGCCTGATAAGGTTTCACAAAATCCTTATACAACGCTTTGTTCCCGGACGAGGTGTCACATCCTCCTGCCGCACAGCAGGACCAGTTCACCATAGCCATCAGCATCAACAACCCACCTAATACTATCATCAGGGAGTCTGATGCATAGATACCATAAGCGGCAAACACTGCTCCCGAAAAGAGGCGTATCACCCGGAGAACATCCCAATTACGAAATAACCTTTTCATTGTCAACACCTTTTTTGTTTGTTTCTGATGCAAATGTAGACGGAAATACGCAGGGACACAACAGATTTTATTTATCTTTGTATTGATAAAATCTATTGAACCATGACATTACAACAGATGGAATATATCGTGGCACTGGACAAGTACCGTCACTTTGTGCTTGCAGCCGAGGCGTGTGGCGTGACACAGCCTACCCTCAGCGCGATGATTCAAAAGCTGGAAGAAGAACTTGATGTCAAGATATTCAACCGCGACCGGAAAAATATCACCCCTACCCACATCGGTGAAAAAATCATCCGCCAGGCACAGATTGTGCTGAATGAAACCAAGTGCATAAAGGAGGTGGTAGCCGACGAAACGGACAGCATGAACGGTAACCTGCGTATCGGTATTCTGCCCACCATTGCTCCCTACCTCGTGCCCGACTTTATCCATCATTTCCGGAAAACCTACCCACACGTAAGCCTGTTCATTGATGAGAAAGAAAACAAATCATTGCTACAGGAACTGCACTATGGCAATCTGGACATTATCCTGACCACCCCGCCGGAGGACTTGAACGGCCTGTTAGAGATTCCGGTCTATACCGAGAAGTTCGTGGCCTACTTTTCTGAAGCATGCGACCAGGCCAAAAGCTGTATCGCCAACGGCACCCTCCCTCCCGAACAAATGTGGATACTGAAAGAAGGTCATTGTGTACCCAACGGCGGAATGAATTTCTGCAAGAACAAGGACATCGGCAATCACATCTACGAGGCCGGAAGCATCGAGACCCTCATAAAAATCGTGGACCGAAACGGTGGATATACCATCATCCCCGAACTTCATATTGCGTCGTTAACCGAGAAACAGAAAGCCCACGTCCTGCCTCTTCAGGCAAACCCTCCGGCACAACGCCACGTATCTATTCTTATCAAAGAAGACTTTATCCGCGAAAGAATGGTCAATGCGGTTATAGATACTCTTAAATCTATCATTCCCGCTTCTATGTTAGAAAAACGGCTGTCTTCACATTCCGTCAAGCTAAGACATACCCAAAAACAATAAATCCATAAGCAAAACTGCAGACCCGAATTTCTTCAAAAGTCTGCAGTTCCATTTATAAAAAACCAAGAGAAGTGTTATTTATAGAATTCTCTCATAAAAAAGATACCCACTGGATAACAAGTCTGGTTCACCAGTTTTTTCACTAGTACCGGACTAGTTCCGCTGCAGTCATACACCAATAAATAGTTTTTATCCGGCGTTTCCATCTCGCTGTATGCATTCGAAACAGCTACATACACATATTGGGTGGAAGGATCAGCTACTACATTACAGTTCAAATGCGGAGCATCAGGTGCATCTTTAGACGCATCTATAAACACCTCACTTTTCCAGGTTTTCAACGAAAGCCGCCGCACCGTGGTACTCCCTGCTGCATAATACAAATAATCGCCAGCCAACGAAACACCTGAATTATTAAAAAACTCCGCGGAAATATCCTCTGAAATCTTTTTTTCCTTCACAATCTTCCATTCATCCAGGTTCACAAACAGCAAATAACTGTTCTTTTCACCTCCTCTGCCACAAGTAGCCAGCATAATTTCACGTTCTCCTGTCTGGCAAATCCCGCTAATGAACTGCCCTTTCAGATCGGGCAATACACGGCTAACCTTGTTCATTCCTTTTGATAACTCAATCAAGCGGGTAGATTCCCAAAATCCACCTCCAGCACAATACAAACAGTCGCCTACCCGTATAACTCCAGTAGTACTCGCCACATTTTCAATGGTATTTCCCTGATTTCCGAAATGATAAGCACCTTCTACGATATTTACTTCTCCAGTAGTGCTGTCAAAGCGAAACAAAGCCTGCCCTTCAGAAAAGAAAATATTTTGCTCATCAAGCACCGCTACGTTATCAAAAGGCGTATGCATAGGCATCCATTCTTCCGGATCAAGGCATCCCGGCGGACGCTTAAACTTCAAATCATCCATTCTGAATACCTTTTCACGCTTCAGTGTCACCGCATCTGCAATCACCAGAATACCGTCGGCCTCCTCTCCCTTGGGAGCATAAATGCCATTGCTAATAATATACAACTTCCCATTGTACATCCACAAGCCCTGTGCTTCGTTTCCAAAAGCCGTACCGTTCACGCCTCGATATACATGTTCTTCTACTGTACCATCAGGAGCCAGATAAGTGAGTGAACTGTTTTCCAGCCTTCGTGCTCCCTGGTTTAATATCATCACTCCTTCCGGACGAGCATAACCATCCAGGTATGTCACTTCCCCAGAGTTATCCGAATCGGAAGGATTTTCTTCCGTTCCGCCAGAAGGTGTTTCTGCAGGCGGTTGTTCCAGTTTATTTTCTTTCGAACAGGCTGTCAGCAAAACAGCCCCCAACAATGCAATACACATTGCACGCAACAGATTCTTTCTCATTGTTTCATTCCTTTTAAAGATTAATTATTAGGTGCAAAGAAAAAGCCAGCCGGGAAATGAGTATAGTTCTCATATTTAGCCACCGGAGTATCCGTACTCGCTGAAAAATCAAAAGACCAGATCTGATTCTCTGTAAATTGCGCATAACCTTTAATGGTATTGATATACACATATCCAGTAACCGGATGTACCGCCATCCCATTGTACATCAAACCCGCGTGACTATCCATGGCATTAAGGTCACAAAGCTGTTCCTCGGCTTCCAGTCCTGACGATGGAGCCAACTCTTCATTGGTATCAAACTTCATTCGATAAACCGTAGTATTATCCGCATAATACAATTCATTCCCTTTTGCGGCAAAAGCCACACCCGAAGAACCCACAGACGGCTTTATACTTATTTGACGTTGAATCGTTTTCCCTGTAGAAATATTAAAACGACTGACAGAAGATTTACCAGCCCCAAATCCCATTACCCAGAATTCTTCGTTATCTGCCGCCCTGATCCCCAGCGTTTCATTAATCTGAAGTTTAAGCGTATAAGGGAACTTTATCTTGCGTGCCTCATCTTTCTCAGGAGAGATTTCAAGAATTCCACCTATTAAACCAGGCTTATACGTATACACTTTTCCATTCATCACCACGAACTGACTCTTAGGAGCTTTTTCCGTTCCAGCCACAAACTTCATTTCCTTTGTCTGAAGATTCAAACGATAAATCCCTTTGTTATCACGGACATACACATGCGCCTCATCCAATACGGCTATATGCGTAGGCCAGTCAATACTAGGTAAATCATTCTTACTCAAAGCCATTTCCTTTTTCAATGTCTTGGCATTCATCACAATCAGCATACCGTCATTCTCAAACTTTGTACCGACCGGATTTTCATCTCCATTCTGAGTGATGACATAAATCTTGCCATTGCAAAAAGCCATATCTTGTGCAACGTTTCCAAGTTCCGTGCCATTCACTTTCTTATACGCGTCCCCTATCACATAGCCTTCGGGAGTGATGTAAGTAAGCGAGCCATTTTCAGTAGTCATGTTACCTTCGTTCAAGACAAAGACACCTTTAGAATCAGTAAATGAATTCAAACAATAAAAATCGATTTCTTTCCGTACTTCTTTCCCATCTTCACCTACAGCTTTCAAGGTGATTCTGGCTTTTTGCACAGCTTCTGCACCTGCTTTCACCTCCACATTTCCAGCAGTTTCATCCACCTTAGCTGTCCATCCTTCAGGGACATCTACTGCCTCAACCGACTTGACATGTTCCGCTGTATACTCCAACCGGAAAACAGAATCCGGAAGAAGCATCACCGGACCTACACTATCCAGTTCCGTTTTCAATTCAAAAGAAACCGATACAGGGGGAGCCGCAGGTTCCTCACCTGTAAAGTTATTTTCTTTACTACAACCACTGGCCAGCCATGTCATGGTAAGCAACACTACGGCCAAGGCATTCTTCACGCTAAAAAAGTCCTTTAGTTTCATGTTATTTTAGATTTTAATAAATATAGATTAGAGTTTTCGGTTCTCAAGTAAATGCAAGTCTTCTACCCCCATAAGTTCCGTGGAACACTCTCCAAGCCAGCCGTTCACCTGGTTTACTCCTGTATAGATTTTCACAAAATCCACTCCTGGAAGATGTACTGCCGCCCCATTCACATCGACCGCCCAATCAATGTCAATGGCTGCTCCTTCAGAATCATTCAGGGCATTATCGGCATAACCGTATGCAAAACTGAAAAGCACAAAATAAGGAGCCGCTTCCGTGCCACGATTGATGGCATTTTGTGGCAGACGTGTTCCTTTAAACGTCAGTTTATCTGATTGAATCCATTGCGGGAAGTACGGCTGACGGTGGTACTCATTTTTAGGAATATACCCTTCACCTCCTTTATTGTCTGTCCAGCGAATGTATTTTTCATCTTCTTCCGGTGTAGACGGTTCAGATTGAGGCTTATAATAAGTAATCTCATAATCAGCATAACAGTTCACATCATTTCCTGCACACTCGGCCTCAACATACCAGGGTTCCCTGTAACCTTTTTGCTGTGCACTACCCTGAATCTCATACCATTCATCAGCATCTGGCTTTCCATTGCCATTCTTGTCGTAAGCCACTAAAATGATACCCGGTTCATAACTTCCCCCCTTCGTTGCTCCGCTGACTGCCGCCGAGGAGTTACCATTGAAAGCATTGCCCAGCACTCGGAAATCCCTGCTGCCAGGCTTATTTTCAATAGTATGGTCGAAACCTACCACCACGTATCCTCCAAAACCACCGAGTGAAATCAGTCCCCGCTTATTGTTTCCGATAAGCTGAAGCACTTTCTCATTCATTGCTTCCTGCGTATCACCCTCTTCAAATTCCGGCAAAACATTGACAAACTGCCCGGGACAAGGCACAAATTCCAATACTTTCGTAATGTAAGGAGTAGCCAGAACTTCCGGCCCTTTACTTGCAGGCTCATCTATATCGTTGCTACACGATGACACTACCCCTCCACACAACAATACCGTTCCCAGAAAACGGCCTGCTTCATTCATTGTTCTTTTTTTCATATATTTATTAGTATAGTCACAAGTTTTTTTCAAGATACATCAATAAAAATCAACAGAGGTAAAGGCGAAATGGGCCGGAATATCACCGGCACGCACCTTCCATTGCATTCTACCTTCTGCGGAGAAACAATAGAGATAGCCGGGAGTCACATAGTCAGTGGCATCCGACACAAAAATTTCTTTGGTTTCAGGATTCACTCCCAGACCGTAAGGTATCTTTATCTCCTTTTCCGATCCGTCCGTAATGAAACTGTGTGGCAGGATTTCTTTCTTCCGGGTATCATAGAGCGTATACCGGACTTCATTTTTCCCTGACACATAACTCCACTCCACACTTATCAGATACAAATAGTCACCATTCATGCACATTTCACTGGCAGCCACGCCCAAGTGTCCGACTACCTTCTGCGTCTCCGGATTGACCACAAACACATCCGATCCCGTACCGTAATAATCTCCTCGGGAACTGACATAAATAAGTCCATCGGGAGCCAATTCCATACGGTGCAGATTAATGGCCACATCAATAGTATTCACTACCTCAAATGTTCCCAGGTCTACGACCGATACCGTACGGTCATAATCAGGGAAACGATATCCGCCCGAATTGGCCACATACAGCAAACCATCCCTTATTATCATCTCTTCCGGCTGATAGCCCACTACAACTTCCCTAGTTATCTCCAAGGTATTCACATCAAACTCCACAATCTTACCCGGACGCGCATCGGGGTCAATCTGTACAGGACCGGCATACGAGCTAACATACGCTTTGTCGCCAGAAAACGCGATATATCGGCAATTCGTGATATTCACACTACCGATATGCTGTGCCGTACGCACATCCATTACCTCTACGTAATGCGAACAATTGACTACTGCATACAGCCTGTTTCCATGCACTTGTAAATCGTTTCCCACATCCCCCAGTTCCTTCACTACCTCCGGATTCCGCTCCGGATAAATGTTACGAGTATAGAATCCGCTTCTGAAATCCAGAAAATCGATGCTGCATTTGTTACTGCCCATATTTCCCTCGTTCAGCACAAACATGCCTTTTATCTCATGCGGACTACCCGGACGAGTGACGACTTCACTTTCCGAACGGAGCACGGGAAGATCTTCCCTACAAGCAGAAAAGGAAAAAAGAAGACAAACCACCAGCAAGGGCTTTTGAATGATTCTTTTCATAAGTTTTAAAAGGTATATTGAACTATGCATTTAAAATTAATTCCCGGCATGGGATAACAAGCCACGACCTCATATTGCTGATTGAACAGGTTATTCACTTCCAGGGTCGCCTTCAGTTCTCCAGGCCCCCAGTTCAGCCGATGAGACAGGGAGAAATCACTCGTGTACCACGGCTGCTGGTAGTTGACCGGAATGTTAGCCTGCGAAGTATATCGCTCACCGGTATAAATAAAGCTATAGTTAGCCTCCCATTTCTTCCAGTTAAGATTCATCACGGCCGAACCGCTATGCCACGGTATATACGGAATCTGACCACCATAAAATTCAGCCGACGGATCTGTAAAATCTTGTGCTTTCTGGTAAGTGTAATTCACCCGTGCCGTCAGCAACGTGTATTTTCCATATTGCCACACACTCTGCACGGCTGCATCCACTCCTCGAATTTCTACCTGCCCCAGATTAACCATTGTCCACCTGAAAAAATTGGAAGTAGGTGTGGCTACAATTTTATTCTCCACCTCATTATAATATGCATCAACCTGTAGTTCCAGATGCCTTAACCAACAATCAGAAAAAGATCTGCCATAAGTCAGCCCCACGTTGAACTGGTTTGTAAACTCCGGTTCCAACTCCACATTTCCAATGAAAGTATAATACAGATCATTCAGTGTTGGCATACGGAAAATCCGCTTGTAGAACGCCCGAAAATTCAAGTCCGTCTCGTCCCATGGCTTATAAGCACAAATCAAAGCCGGAGTCCATTCATCCCTACCCGGTGCTGCCTGTCCAGCCCCCTTGACGCGTTCTTGAACAAATGTCCCCAGCACACTTCCCTGCAACTTAAGGCCACCGATTTCAAGTGACGTAGCCACAGCTACCATCTCCGTATGCCGGCGGGGATAAGCAAAATCCGTCAAATCTGCATTCAACAGATTAAACTGATAATCTGTCGAAAGACTTACATCCCAAAAAGGAGTCACAGCCCAGCGATTAGCCAGAGAAGCATACACTTCCTGCTGATAATAATGATTATTGGTATACATGAGTGACTCATCTTTGTTCGGATCGGCCAGATAATGCAGATAATCATAGGCATATTTCACATTTGCCATCAGGCTATACCAGTCTGTCACATCCTTCTTGAAAGCCCCTTGAGTAAAGAAATTCGTATCCCACTGCCGGTCTTCATGTGAAAACTTATTGCGGACAATTGCCCCCGGATAGCCTCTCTCCGAATGATACAAGTAAGACTTTGCCCGCCAGTAGCCACGTGGTATCTTTCCGTAAAGTCCTCCCTCTAGCCGAAGCGCGTTCACATCGCCGTTCTGCCGGACCGCAGTCGTGTCATATCCATCTTGCTTACGATAAGAGAACTTGTATTTACCCGTGGTATACATATATTCTGCGCTCAGTGAAGCATTCACCTTCTCCGTCAGTTTCCGTTCCCACAGCAAGGAAGGATTCACCACCCCAAACGAACCCGTCTTAAAAGTAGCCTTGACATGCTGATTCTCCTTTTCCGAAAAAACAGGTACTCTGGACTGCAAATAAATGGAACCTGCCGACCCAAAATCTTTAGCCGGCTGAAAAATGGCACTCTTCTGCCCATTATATAAGGTGACCGACTCCATGTTGTCGAGAGAAAAACGTCCCAAATCGACCGTACCATTCTGTGCGTTTCCCAGTTCCACTCCGTCATAAAACACCCCTACATGGTTCGTGCCCATGCTCCGGATGTTGACAGTCTTTAGTCCGCCTACACCGCCATAATCCTTTATCTGCAATCCCGAGAAATACCTCAGGGCATCTGCCACACTATGAGAAGACAATCTGCCGAGTTGCTCTCCCGCCAGTTGCTGCACAGGTATTACCTCCTTGGGCAAAGAACGTACCGTTACCACCACCTCGTCCAGGTGCTGCAAGCTGTCGAGCCTGCTCTGCGAATGTATGGCCACAGTATTCCCTAGCCAAAGAATACCCCCCCAGTGTGACAGACAAAAACTTCTGTCCACACATAATTTTTTCCGTAGTAATTGAATTAAAATCGTTTCAACCGCCTAATCCCACGAGCACGGTTTACATGTATGATGGCAGGTCTTCTGACTTACTCCCCAGCTGGAGCCTTCCCGATAGTGTTCAGTCATCAGTGGCATGAGTCTTTTCCAGCAGGTTGAATGGAGCTTACAGCAGCGGGACTGTTCAGGATTTGCACCTGATTCCCTTTTAATCCGAAAGTCTGAACAGGCTTCCGAAACCATTCTGAGGGCAAAGGTAATACAATCAGACAAATTTCTTACACCACGATTAAAATATTTTTCATACCCCAAGAAGCTTTCTATATCTCCCGCCCAAGAAACATATAGTTTCCCATCGAAAAACATAGGTTTCTCAGACGGAAAACGTAAGTTTCCCAAAGAGGAAACATTAAAACCCTCAAAGTATCCTCCTAAATACGTATAGAAGATATTCCCAAATGACAATATGTCACAAAATAAGACTTTTTGTCTTTCCAAAGCAAAAGAATAATGACAATTTGTTATTTCTTATCACATTAAATAGCTAATATAGTTTGCAAAGGTTTAAAAATCGGCATAAAAGGTTTAAAATAAAGACATTACATTAAAAATAGAAGTTCCTATGACTTCCTTTCAAGTTTTGTGGTACACTGTTTGCAAAAGAGTAAGTGAACTTGAACTTCAAAAGGGTTCGGGTTCAGAAACAAAATTGATTAACAACTTAAAAATAGGAGATTACAACTATGATGCCGACTAGAAAATATTACAATCAGAACTGGTTACCAAGTATCTTTAATGACTTCTTCGATAACAACTGGATGGAAAAAGCAAACGCTACCGCACCTGCAATCAATGTGGTGGAAAGCGACAAGGATTACAAAGTAGAAGTAGCCGTTCCAGGAATGACTAAAGAGGATTTCAATATCCACTTGGGTGATGAAAACGAACTGGTCATCTCCATGGAAAAGAAAGTTGAAAACGAAGACAAGGATAACAAAAAATACTTACGACGTGAGTTCTCTTACACCAAGTTCCAACAGTCACTTTACTTGCCCGACAATGTCGATAAGGAAAAGATTACTGCCAATGTAGCAAATGGTGTATTGACTATTGAGCTGCCAAAGTATTCTCAGGAAGAAAAAGCAAAAATTAATCGTGTGATTGAAATACATTAATCATCACAAATAACGGAAAACTCTCGTCTGCATCCATTGTGGGCGAGAGTTTTTATTTTGGAACTAACTTAAAACGATTGATATATGGCATTTATTGATTACTATAAGATTTTGGGAGTAGACCGTAATGCCACTCAGGATGAAATCAAGCAGGCATACCGGAAGCTGGCCAAGAAATATCATCCTGACCTGAACAAGGATGACCCGTCGGCAGAAGGAAAGTTCCAGCAAGTGAATGAAGCCAACGAAGTATTGAGCGATCCGGAAAAGCGTAAGAAATACGACGATTATGGCGAACACTGGAAACATGCCGATGAGTTTAAGCAGGAACGTGAGGCATACAGCAGGGCACAGCAACAGCACGGTGGCTCCGGCTACTGGTACTCCATGAACGACGGTGAATTTACGGAAGGATTTGGAGGAACAGGGGCAAACGGCTTCTCTGACTTCTTCGAACAGCTTTTCGGGCACGGAAGAAGTGGACGAGGAGGATACCACACCATGTCGAGGGGACAGGATATAGAAGCACAGATGCACTTGTCGCTCAATGAAGCCTACGTCACGCATAAGCAGACTTTCAGCATCAACGGTGAAAATATCCGTATCACTGTGCCGGCAGGCGTGGCCGACGGACAGACCATCCGTCTGAAAGGCTACGGCCAGAAAGCCATGAACGGAGGAGAAAACGGAGACTTGTACATCACATTTGTCATCGATAAGGATGATACCTTCGAACGGAAGGGAGATGACCTCTACACCCACGTCAATATCGACTTGTACACTGCCGTGCTAGGTGGAGAAGTACAGGTGAAGACCATGGACGGAATGGTCAAATTGAAAGTAAAACCGGGTACACAGAACGACACGAAGGTCCGTTTGAGAGGAAAAGGATTCCCGGTGTACAAACAGACTGGCCAGTTCGGCGATATGATTGTATCGTACCACATCAATATCCCGACCTCCCTGACCGAAAAACAGAAGGATTTGTTCAACCAGCTGCGCGCTGCCAGCTGATAAGATATAAGCAACCCCGTGTGAGGTTTCCGCAAATGTAGAAACCTCACACGGGGTTTTTATGTCCATATTCCCAGCCTATTCCCGCAGCACATAGCCTTTTTTCATCACCGATTCGATTTTAACCGATGAGTCTCCTTTCAGAGCTTTGCGCAAGTACGTAATCTGTACGTTCAAGGCCAAGGAGTTAGCATACGAAGCGTCTCCCCATACCTGCTCCAGCAACTGCTCCCTGTTCACCACAGAATTCTTGTTCTTTACCAGCATACGAAGGATTTCTGCCTGACGGGAAGTAATCATCACCTTATTGGCTTGGGTACGCAATTCATTGTTCGTATAATCAAAAGTGGTATGACCCAAGGGATATACTTCTTTGTCCACCGTATCTTCCACATCCCCGAAACGCTCCTGAATCCGGGCAATCAGTTCCTCCGGGTAGAAAGGTTTGGCCAGATAATCATTGGCCCGCACCTTAAAGCCTTCCAGACGATCCGTCTTGTCGGAACGGTCTGTGAGGAAGAAAATCAACACATGCCGGTCATGTTCCCGAATCTGCCGGGCCACCTCATACCCATTCACCTCGGGCATATTGATATCCAGCAACACCAAATCCGGCTTTACCCCAGGATACTGTTCCAAGGCAATCCGTCCATTACCGGCATAGAACACTTCATACCCCTCAGCTTCCAGAAAGCGCTTCAGGATCATGGCATATTTCAAATCGTCATCCGCAAAAAGAATCTTCAAGTGTTTCATACAGTGTCATTTTGATTGAGGAATCTCAAGAGTAAAGACTGAACCTTTACCCAATATACTTTCTACACTCACAGTCCCTCCATGAGCTTCCACCATCAGTTTTACATAACTCAATCCCAACCCAATTCCCGGCAAGCTACGGTCAATGACCTGCTCCGAACGGTAGAACTTGTCGAAAATGTGCAACTGGTCTTGGGGAGATATACCGAAGCCATTGTCGGCCACCTGTATCACCAGCTTACCTTCTGTCAGCGAGGCACTGATACGAATGCAGACCTCATTACCCGAATACTTTATGGCATTCTCTACCAAGTTACTGATGCTATTCGTGAGATGTACGGAATCGGCAGCTACCCACAACGGATCAGGAGTGAGCTGAGTTTCAAAACGTACATGTTTATCAACCGGAATCACAGTCAGCCTCAACAATTTCTCCAAAGTCTCACTCAAATTAAACAAGCGTACAGAAAGCGGTGTCTGTTCATCATCCGCCCGCGTCATCTCGCGCACCTTCACCAAATAGGCTGAAAGATTATCAAGTTCGAACATAGAGTCTTTCACCACTTCATCCATCATCTGCTCATCTTTCCGCATCCGCTTGTTGTTCAAAAACGCCACACACATCTTCAAGGTCTGCACCGGACGTTTCAACTCATGAATCATCGTATTGACAAAACCTTTCCTCAATTCATCCAGTTTGTACTGTTTCAAGATGGTACGTACTTGATAAATCAAACAGAAAATCAACAACAGAATCAGTATAAGTGAACCAACCAGCTGCCATCCCATCTCTTTCAACAATGGATTTGTCGGAAGGTCAATATATCCTGTCACTGCATCGCGTACAAAAGGATTGTAAGGGTAGATAAATTTCATGCGATACCTCATGCATGATTTCTCAACCACATACGTCCCCTGCCAAAGAAAAGAATCAAGTTTGACCTGCTGCAAATCCATCGCATGAATATGGTGGCTGGTGAAGAGTGAATCTAATGCATGCAAATCAAATGGCCGGTCTGCATACTTAGTGTAATGCAAACTTGCATTCACAACCTGGTCGAGAGACAGACCGGTGACATTAAATGAGTCTACCAGATGCAAATTACCCAACGAATCCGCATCATATAATTTAGAAAACCTGACATACGATTCAGCTTTCCCTTCCTCAAAATTCATTTTCAAAGAATACCCCAGCTTGACCAAATCAGAATCTTTCTTTGTCCGATTCGTATCCATCATTTTGATGGTATGGTTAGCATCTAATGTCGACGTAAAATTCTTATCCTGAAGCACCAGCAGGGTATCATTCAACCGGGCCATATAGGCCAACGCTGTATAGGTGTATTGATGGTGCAGCCAATACACTTGCCCGCCAATTACCAGCAAAGCAGTTACGATTGTCAATATCCACACCAGTTTGATTTGTTTTCCCATCTTTCAAATTCTTTTCTACAAAAATAAAAACCTTATACGATTTATAAGGTACATCCCTTCTCTCAATTTGAGAAAGATAATATTTCAGTAATAACTTTTCTCTGAAATTCGCCGTGCCCCCGTTTACCTTTGTTGCATCAGAAAACTTTAAATTACAGGAAAATGAAAAAAACTTTATTTCTTACACTCAGTCTGTTAGGCTGCCTGTACACTGGATTCTCTTCACAGGCACAAGTATTTATCGTGGATACAGGTTCCATCTTTAATCAAGACTCCATTGATACCCAACGCATCAAGGTACAATATGAGATGACTTATCTGCAAGATACGGTTTCGGAAAATGCCAAGCCCAGTCAAGAAACCTTAATGCTGGAAATCGGCAAACAGTATAGCAAATGCTACAGCTATAACTTTTACGTACGTGACTCGTTATTAATTGCCGACGCCAAAGCAGGTGCATCCAAGGAAACCATGCTACAACACGCCACTGCAATTGGAAATCCCCGGATTTCTTACCAGATATTCAAACATTACCCCGCAGGAAAAGTCACCACACTCGACCGCTTGGCAACCACCAATTTCTTGTGTGAGGAGAAAGAGGAAATGCCGGAATGGACGCTTCTCCCCGATACAGCCACCCTTCTTTCTTATTCCTGCCAGAAGGCTACCTGCCGCTTTAAAGGCAGAAACTATATTGCTTGGTACACCTTAGAGATTCCGGTCTCGGAAGGCCCATGGAAACTGTTCGGATTGCCGGGATTGATTATCAAGGTGGAGGATGACAAAAAGCACTATACATTCCGTTGTACTGGGATAGAGCAATGCAAAACCCCGAAACCCATCCTGATCAATCTCAAAGGAAGGGAAAAAGTTTCCCGCTCCAACTTGAACAAGATGTATGAACGGATGGCCAAAGGTCCGATGAGTTTCATCGCCTCGACTGCACCCAATGTAAAAGTCAGTGTGACCGATGAACACGGGAACCCGATGAAATCATTCTCCATACCTTATAACCCTATTGAACTGTCTGAATAATCCTCTGCCGTATGAAATCCCTGATTTTTTTCTTCTTCCTGCTTTTCACCTGTCGGATGCAAGCACAGTTCCTCATAAAAGGGAAAGTCATCGACAACGAAACGCACCAACCGCTGGAACTGGCTACGGTCACCCTTACTCGCGACTCAAGCAGTACCGTCTACAAGTATGCCTTGACCGACCCGAAAGGATGTTTCTCGTTTTCCGTCTCTGAAAATATCTCATGGACGGTGCATGTCACTTATTTGGGATACCAGAAAGAAAGCCTGCCAGTCCAGAAGGGAAAAGAAATGATATTCCAATTGAAACCGGAAGCCATTTCCTTGAAAGAAGTGGAAATCAAGGGAGGGCGTATCTACGGACGGCAAGATACCGTGAAATACAACTTATCTCGTTTCACCTCCGGGAAAGAGCAGAGCATCAAGGAAGCACTGAAAAAACTACCGGGAATTGACATAAACGAGCAAAGTGGGGAAATCCGGTACAACGGAAAAGCTATCAGTCAGTTTACCGTGGAAGGAATGGATGTGTCGGGAGGCCGCTATAACCAAATCACAGAGAATCTCAAAGCAGATGCGGTGAAAGATGCCGAAGTAATTGAGCACTTCCAGCCCATCCGTTCCTTACGTAACAAGATGCCAAGCGACAAAGTGGCTTTGAACCTTACACTAAAACCGGAGGTCCGTTCCCGCTGGCTACTCACCTTACAGGCAGCCGGTGGATATGGCGACCCAATATTATATAACGGAAAGCTCAATGCCTTACAACTGGCTCATGAACGGCAAGGCATCTATTTATATAAGACAGACCAGACCGGAAAAGATCTTTCCACCGAACTGCAACAGCTGATTTCCGACAACCAAAACTTTCTCACGCCGACCGATGTTCCGACCTTTATCGACCAGCCTACCTTTTCCTTCCCCTTGGAAAAACAACGATTGATAGCCAACACCACCCATCTGGCATCTGTAAACCGTCTTTACCGAAAAAATGAGGAACAACAGTCCCGTTTCACCTTCCACTATCTGTACGATGAACAACACCGTAACCAAGGCACTCAAGAGATTTACTACTATCCTTCTGATACAATCCATATCGCACAAGCACAAGATTATAGTCTGTATACGCATCAGGCACAAGCCACCTACAACTATGAGCGGAACGGCACACGATCTTTCTTCCGTAATCTACTGGAAGCCCACGGAACCTGGAGTCACAGTCAAGAAAGCCTGTACGGTAATCGAGAACTGACACAGAGCCTGCAAACGAACAGTCTTCAGCTAACCAACCAATTGAATCTCTTAACCACTCGCGAGCACACGACCTCTGGCTTTCGCTCTTTCTTCCGCTATGCCCACCAACCCACCACACTTCAATTTGCGCAAGTCAATCAGTCGTTCGGACTCCAGCAAGTCTATATGGACAACCAAGCATATCACCAATGGAAAAAGAACGAAATGACTTTTGGAATTACCGGAGGTGTCCAAGGAGAATGGTTGTTATTGCATCAGACAACCAATTTCTCCAGTCCCCAGTTTAAGATCTACGTCACTCCGATGTGGATGTGGGAACGAAACACTTTGCGCTTGACTGTATCTGCTGATGCAGCTTATCTAAAAAAAAACAATCCTCAATATACAGATTTACGAATCAGTCCGACAGTCTCACTATACTGGCAATTCAGTCCACGTTGGGAGTTAATCACCTGTGCCCAACTCCAGCAGAAAAACGAAGAAGCTACCGCTTACTACCCATATTCCTACTGGCAGAACTACCGGACCGTAGTTTCCTTTTCATCCCATGTTCCAGAATTGCAGGATCAACTCTACTCCTTTTACTTGACCTACAAACGAACTGTCCACGAATTTTTCTGGTCACTTTCAGGAAGCTACTGGAACCGGAAAAACCAACAACTGACTCATTCAGAATATCGAGATAGTATCTTTTCTCTTACAACTTGGGAAGTACCTAATCATAATCGCAGCTATAGCCTCACCAGCCTGCTCTCAAAAGGCTTCTATGACTGGAATCTGAAAACTTCACTGGAAACCCAACTCATCCATAGCGAAGGGAAACAGGCAGGGCAAGGCTCCATCCAAAACTACCGCTACACCCAACTCATGCTAACCCCTAAAATCAACTGGACACCTCTTTCCTGGTTCAACACCACGTATTTGGCATCTCTTACCTGCAATCGTTCTCTCATCGGAGAAAGCAATAATTTACCGGCCTTATGGAACATCCGTCAGCGAATCTACTTGGAAATAGGGAACTCCACCTATCAAATCCGTCTTACTGGCGAACATTATTATAACCAGCTCGACGAATACCATCATCAGCATGTATGGCTTGCCGATGCCGAAGCTTCGTACATCAAGGATAAATGGCGGTTTTCCATGAGTTTGTGCAACTTGTTCAACCAAAAAGAATATCGACATACGACTTATTCGGCTATCCAACAATATACTTCATGGATTAAAATGCGACCAAGAGAAATCTTAGTTTCAATTCAATATCAGTTATAACGTAAACTAAAAGAAAAGTCAAATACTGGTTTAACTTTCGGTTTAACTTAGAGCCTCAGAAACACATAAACTGAATATAATTAAGATAAAAGTACAGTGTCGTATACATAAAGAAAAAAGCTCCGTAAATCATTGATTTACAGAGCTTAATTTCGTACTCGAAGCGGGACTTGAACCCGCACAGCCGCAATGGCCAAGGGATTTTAAGTCCCTCGTGTCTACCGATTCCACCATTCGAGCATCCTTTCAAAGAAAGAGCGGAAAACGAGACTCGAACTCGCGACCCTAACCTTGGCAAGGTTATGCTCTACCAACTGAGCTATTTCCGCGTTTACGGGTGCAAATGTAGGGAGTTTTGCGATATACTCCAAACTTTTCACCCGTTTTCTTTTTAATTTTATGCAATTATCTTCCTAAAAGTGAGTTTTCAGCTTGAATCACTTTCTCGAAGTTGAAGCCACTCACCACTTGCTGCATCAGTTCTTCAATCTTGTCATTGCACAAGTTACCGATACTTCCGGCATGCGTGTGATGTACGGTCTTATCGTGTGAGAAGTTTCCAGCCTCAATGTCCAGCCCTACTTTCTTATATGCATCACGGAACGGCATTCCTTCTGAAGCCAGGCGGTTCACCTCTTCCACACTGAACATATACAGGTATTTGTCATCATCCAGAATATGTTCGTTGATTTTGATTTTCTCCATGATGTAAGTAGCCATCTGCAAGCAGTCTTCCAGCTCCTCAAAGGCAGGAAGGAACACTTCCTTGATAATCTGAAGGTCACGGAAATAACCGGAAGGAAGATTGTTCATAATCATCATAATCTGCTGCGGAAGAGCCTGAATCTTGTTGCATTTGGCACGGGTCAGCTCAAACACATCGGGATTCTTCTTGTGCGGCATGATGCTGGAGCCGGTGGTACATTCATCGGGCAACTTCACAAAGCCGAAGTTCTGACAACTGAACATGCAGGCATCGAACGCCATCTTCGACAGCGTACCGGCAATGGAAGCCAGCGCAAACGATACGTTGCGTTCCACCTTGCCACGGCCCATCTGAGCATATACCACATTGTAATTCATTGAATCGAATCCCAACAGACGAGTGGTCATCTCACGGTCCAACGGGAAAGAAGAACCATAACCTGCTGCCGAGCCCAATGGATTACGGTTACAGGTCTTATATGCAGCCTGAAGGAACATCATATCATCCACCAAGCTTTCTGCATAAGCTCCAAACCACAGACCGAAAGAGGAAGGCATGGCAATCTGCAGGTGAGTATATCCCGGCATAAGCACATCCTTGTAACGGTTGCTCTGAGAAATAAGTACATGGAACAAACGTTCTACAGCTTCTGCCACCGATTTCAACTGAGCACGGATAAACAGCTTCAAGTCGACCAACACCTGGTCATTGCGCGAACGTCCACTGTGGATTTTCTTTCCCACATCCCCCAGGCGGCGTGTCAGCATCAGCTCCACCTGTGAATGTACATCCTCTATTCCGTCTTCAATCACAAACTCCCCGCGTTCTACGGAAGCGTATATATTTTTCAGTTCTTCCAGCAAAATCTTCAGTTCGTCCGAGGTCAGCAGGCCAATACTTTCCAGCATGGTGATATGCGCCATCGAACCCAACACGTCGTACTTTGCCAGATACATGTCCATTTCGCGGTCACGTCCCACGGTAAAGCGGTCAATTTCCGCATTTACCTGTACATTTTTTTCCCAAAGTTTTTGAGCCATAATTTCAGTTTTTATCTCCGGCATCTGCCGGTCATTTCAATTAATAAGGAAGCATGGCCAGCATGTCAGCCAGTTTCTCCACTCCCTCCTGCAGGGGTTTTGATACCATGGCCTTCATGAACATGTTCACTTCCGCACGGATAGTCACTTTCATTTTAGCCTCTTCCTGTGTTACAGGCAGAATCTGAATCCACAGATTCAAAGGTATGGGCGATTTGTCACCTTCAAACTTGATGCACTTCAAAGGTTCACGCTCAATGATGCGCAATGTAAGACTGATGCCCTGTACTTTCAAGGTAATGGAATCACGGTCGAACGACATATCTTCCAGTTTCCCGTCCAGCTTGTCCTTCACCATGTCCAGGCGTTCCCGAACTCCTTCCAGGTTATTCAGGTCGGACAGTTTGTTATATACTCGTTCCTGACTATAAGGAACATGCTTCACATTGCTTTCAAATTGTACAGCCATATTTTTTCAATCTTCAGGAAAATTCTCCCGTCATCGCATAAAAAAATGTCATCTTGAGCAGAGTGGACTCGCTCAGGATGACATCTCCTATTTACAATCCGAGACTGCTTTCCCAGTTACAGAATCTATTATTTTCCAGTCCAGTGAGAAGGATCTTGTCTCCATGCCTGCAGCACAGGGATATCCTCTTCATTGATATAATCGGTCTTCAAAGCTGCTTCCAGCACCGCATTGTAGTTGGTCAGTGTAACCAGTTCTACTTTTGCTTTCTTGAAGGCTTCTACTGATACATCGAAACCGTAAGTGAAAGAAGCAATCATTCCAATTACTTCACAACCGTCGCGACGGATAGCTTCTACCGCTTTCAAACTGCTTCCACCGGTTGAAATCAGGTCTTCTACGACAACCACTTTCATACCCGGACGCAATTCACCTTCAATCAAATTTTCCAAGCCATGGTCTTTCGGGCTTGAACGAACATATACGAACGGCAAGTTCAACTCTTCTGCCACCAGCGCACCCTGTGCAATCGCACCTGTAGCTACACCTGCGATGGCGTCTACTTCACCGAATTTTTCAAGAATAACACGACAAATTTCTAACTTTACGAAGTTACGAAGTGCAGGATATGACAACGTCTTACGATTGTCACAATAAATCGGCGATTTCCAACCTGATGCCCAAGTAAACGGGTTAGCCGGCTGAATCTTCACAGCCTTCACCTTCAGCAACTTTTCTGCAAATAATCTTTCCAAAGCTTTCATAACTTTTTAATTCTCTGATAAATGTTTTTGCAAAATTATAGAAATACATCGGGAATAGAAAATTTAAGAGCATTAATTTTACTAAAACCCGTCAGATTGTTTTATTTCGTCCACGCCAGCGTAACAATGCTGATGCTTATTCCCTCAATATCAGCCAATACATCTGCACAGGCACCTAATGTGGCTCCTGTGGTCAGCACATCATCCACCAGCATCACATGTTTGCCTTGCAGCATACGGGTATCGCCAGCCAGATGAAAAAGATGAACTGTGTTTTCCTGCCGCTCCAACACGGATTTATGGGTCTGGGTCTGGTTGTTTCGCACCCGACAGAGCAACCCGTCGCACACCGGAATGCCCGTCTGCTCAGAAATACCCTCTGCCAGCAAACGACTCTGATTATATCCCCTGGTACGCAGACGGTCGGGGTGCAAGGGAACCGGCAACAAATAATCTACTCCCTCAAAGAACCCCGTCGGGAGCAGTTCATGCGCCAGCATCTCTCCCATCTGCCGGCAGACTTTCTGACGGCCATAGTATTTCATACCGGCCAATATATGGGCTACTTTTCCTCCACGGGCATAATAAAACAAAGCCGATGCCCGCTGTATCGGGAAACGGCCCCAGAAAATCTTTTCCATTTCATTGCCCGGTGTATTTCCTAAATGCGTATGAGGAAGTTGTGACAGACAATCACAACAAAGTGCCTGTTCAGAAACCTGCAATTTCCGTCCGCAAGCCATGCAAAGACGGGGAAACAGAAAATCCCGGATGTCAGTCAAAATATTCATCCGGCTCTACCTGATTGACAAAACGACGTACCTCTTCCAGCGTAAACCCCCGACCTACGGCAAAACGAATCAGCTTCATGCTCCGTTCATAGTCATTGGCCGCTTTTATTCCTTTCATTTTCTGCTTCAGCATCTTTTTCAGGATTCCGTTGTATTCTTCGGTATCGATTTCCTCCAATCCGGCACGGATGTCTTCGTCCGACAGGCGTTTCATACGGAGCATCTGTGCAATCTTCATCCGCCCCCACTGATTGAAACGGTACTTGTCGCGCACGTAAAAGCGGCAGAAACGAGCCGCATCCAAATAACGTTCTTTCTGCAAATGGGCCATAATCCGTTCCGTCACTTCCTCCGAAGCCCCCCACTTGCGAATTTTCTCCTCCACGTCCGACGGGCAACGCTCCACCGACGAGCAATACACTTCGGCCTTACTCTTTATCTCTGCTTCACTATATTCTTTCATGGTCTGATTGCTTTTATCATCCGGTCGTTTCCCGACAAGTCTTTCCGTAATTCAATCTGGCGGTATCCAAGCTCCTCCAGCATCCGCACAGTCTCGGCCCCGTAAGCACGGTTGATTTCAAAATACAATGCTCCTTCTTCCGAAAGCCAGTCAAGTCCTTTCCGGGCTATCCTCCGATAAAACCGCAACGGATCCGAATCGGGTACAAACAATGCCAATTCAGGTTCCCAATCGAGTACATTCGCCTCCATATCCGTCCGTTCGCTTTCCGTAATGTAAGGAGGGTTGCTCACCAGTACGTCTACCTGACATTCAGGAAGTTCCTCTTTCAGAATATCGACACAGAACAAAGTCACCTTGTCTCCATAACGCTTTACATTCATAGCTGCAATGCGCAAAGCCTCAGCCGACACATCGCACGAAGAAACCTGCGCTTCCGGCAACAGCTGCGCCAGCGATACGGGAATGCAGCCGCTTCCGGTGCCAATATCCAGAATACGCACCTGCCCTGCCTCCCGATAATCGGAGACAATCCATTCCACCAGCTCTTCCGTTTCCGGACGAGGAATCAGTACCCCTTGTTCCACATGAAAAGACATTCCACAAAAAGAGGCTTCCTGCAAAATATACTGAAGGGGTTCCCGCTGCTTCAAGCGCCGAAGAATATCCTCCAGTTCCGCCCACTCTTTCGTGGAAAAATTCATATCTTTGCCTGTATAAAGTTCAAGAGTAGAGAGATGCAGAATATCCGAAGATATCCACTTTGCCATGGCTGAAGCCTCTTCTTCTGCATAAAAAGGACTCAGCTCTTCTTTGATATGTACATAAACCGGATGCATAGTTGCAAAAGTAACGATAAAAAACGAAGAATATGACGATAGACGAAAAATATATGCGGCGCTGCATACAACTGGCCCGAAACGGTATCTGCCATGCTGCTCCCAACCCCATGGTGGGGGCCGTCATTGTACGCGACGGAAAAATCATCGGTGAAGGTTATCACGTGCGCTGCGGGGAAGGACATGCCGAAGTGAATGCCATCGCCTCGGTCAAAGATGAAAGCCTGCTGAAAGATGCTACCATTTATGTGAGCTTAGAACCCTGTTCTCATTATGGGAAAACCCCTCCCTGTGCCGACTTAATCATACGGAAAGGAATTCCGAGAGTCGTAGTAGGCTGTGTAGACCCGTTTTCTTTGGTAGCCGGAAGAGGAATCCAGAAGTTGCGGGATGCCGGCATTGAAGTGACGGTCGGTGTACTGGAAAAAGAATGCCGGGAACTGATTCGTGCTTTCGTGACATTCAACCTGAAGAAACGCCCTTACATCACCCTGAAATGGGCACAGTCGGCCGACGGTTTTCTGGACATCCGACGTGAAGACGGAAACGCGGTACGCCTTTCCACTCCTCTCTCCACCTTAGCGGTTCACAAGATGCGGGCCGAACAGAAAGCCATCCTCGTAGGACGACGCACGGCCCTGCTCGACAACCCGTCGCTCACGGTACGCGAATGGTACGGCCAGAACCCGCTCCGGCTGGTCATCGACCGGCGGCTGACTTTGCCGTCTCATCTGCGCCTGTTCGACGGCAGCACTCCTACCCTCATCTTTACGGAAAAAGAAAAGGCCGCTACCCAGAACCTCACTTACGTGACACTGGATTTCGGCCAGAATATTCTCCCGCAAATCATGCAGGTGCTTTATGAGCAAAAAATACAAACATTGCTGGTAGAAGGTGGAAGCCAGACGCTCCAGACTTTTCTGGAACAAGGGCTATGGGACGAAGCATTCATAGAACATGCCCGCGTGACCTTGCACGACGGCATCCCTGCTCCCCTCCTTCCGCACGGACAAGAAAGCCGTTTCTTTTTCCGTGACGGCGCACTGATTCAGCACTGCCGCCACGCAGAATAAATTTAGAAACGGCAGCTGATGCCTGCCATGAAATGAAGACCTTCCACCGGATAACCTGCTTCAGTAGCGTATACCTTATTGAGCAGGTTATTCAGGCGGCCAAACACGTTGATACGGTTCAGCAACTCATACTCTGCTCCTACAGACAGGTTATTGATGGCATCCGCACGTTTCAGGTCGGTCTTCTTCTGACGACGTTCGTAGTTGTAGTTCAAAAGGGCATGGCAATTCTTGATCACCTTGGCACGCACACTGAAGTCGGCCTTCAATTCGGGCTTCAACTGCAACAAGCCTTCGTTGCCTTCCGTCACGTTCCAGCTATAATACGTACCGTTCACAGAAAAGTCTACCCAGTCACGGTAGACATAGCTCACAGAAACACCTCCATAACCGACTTTTCCCTTATCCTGCAGGATACCTGTATAGAACACATTCTGCTCATCCGTATAAAATCCTTCCTGTACGGCAAACAGTTCATTCTTGGTAATCCGGTAACCTCCGTAAAGTTCGAAACCTAATCCGATAACCGGAGAAGCCTTCAAACCGATTTTCGCATCCAGCGGTGTATAGGACGTACGCATCTGCTGTGCAATTGTCCAGTAAGGTGAGAAGTCATTCAACCGACGGAAATCATTCAGACGTGTTCCGCCCAATACATTGAGGTAAGCCACATACGTATCGGCGAACGTATATTCCAGTTTGACATCCGGTGCAGCTTTCAGTCCGCTGCCATAAGCCGTCTGCAAATCCACATGGGCACCCACCCGCAACTTCACGGATTCACCCTGATAGGTGTAGTACGGATTCAACTGCAACAGCGTATAATCCTGCTGCGACACATCGTGAATCAGGTTGTCCATCTCCAGACCGACACCCACCTGCTGTTCCTCATTGATATTACCAGCCATGAAGCCTTCGGTATGGAAAATATTTTCAGAGCCATACCCCATGTAATAATTATCATAGCGCAGGCTGAAGCTACGCAAGCCGGTCTGGAAAGCAAACTGTATAGGCAAGTCCTTGTCGCGGGACACCACTCCTACATACCCTTCACCCAATGTATAACGCTGTGTGGTAGGCCAGTTCTCCACCCCTTCATTCATAGACGGCATATAATTAAATACCTGCGAAGCAAAGGCTCCTCCCAGTTTCAGCGCCACTTTCCGGAAATCATGCCGGTAATCCAGTGACACATCCGTACGGTAAAAACGCGATTTCCACTCCTCTCCTTCCATGAAATGCGGAATATCCCCGTTCAGCCCGTACAAAGAAGCCATGATTCCCAGACGGTCTTTCGAAGAAATATCCCACAGATAACTTCCTTTCAGATCCACATTATTCAGCGTACCGTAAGCCGCACGGACATAGCCCCTGTCGGCTCCCTTCTGAGCCAGTTCTCTGGACATCGCCTCCATAGGAGTGGCCTTCCAGGCTCCCAACGGACGCAAATCCGTCGCATAGTTAATGGCCTGCTTCGGAGCCGCCGGCTCCTCCACCTCGGGCATGACATTTACCTTAAAGGCATCCATCACCTCGGGGTTATACTGATTTTCCACTACCACCGTCCGGTTCAGTGTAGAATCTTTCTCCCCTCCATTCTGCGCACATACCGTAGCTGCGGGCCACAGACCAGCGCAAACCAATATCGTACTTATGTATTTCATCTTACTTTACACTTTTAAGTTTTTCCAGGCGACTTTCAATCATTCCGGCGATGTCATCATCGGCCTGATAATTCTGCTGCAAAGACAACAAATACTGTTTAGCCTCCATCTTGCGGTCCAGCTTCACGTACACATCCGACAGCAGGACGAAGCTTCTTGCCAGCCAGTATGCATGCGGTGTGCTGACTTCGATGTATTCCAGCACTTCCTTCTCCGCCTTGGCAGTTTCTCCCTCATCGAAGTAAGTCTGTGCCACCAGGTATTTGGCTTCTGCCCCGTACACATTACGCGTATCCTTGGCCAGTTCGGTCAAATCGGCCAGTGCTGCCTTCTTCTGCCCTTCTGCCAACAACGCCTTGGCACGGAAATACAACGCCTCGCTACGTACCTCCGGCGTCAGTTTGCTCTGCTTGAGCAGCGCCGAAGCAGTCGTCACGGTTTCAGCCCGGTCGCCCAACGCACAAGCGCTTCGCAGAGCACCCACTTCAGCCTGCAGACGCTCTTCCTGCACAGCCGAACGGTCGGCCAAACGCTTGTAGAGGTTCAATGCCTTGGCATATTCCTTCTGGTTGTAAGCCATATCGGCACAAAGTGCCAAAGCCTTTCCTTCGTACTTGCTTCCGGAAAAGCGCAACACTTCTTCCAGACGGGCTGACGCTGCCGCATAATCCTTCTGGTTATAATCAATCAAACCTAAATAATAAGACGCATCCACACTGAAAGCTCCTTGCGGGAACGACTGAAGATAGCGGGTCAGACTGGTCTTTGCTCCGGCAATATCCCCACGCATGTAAGCACGTTCGGCTGCCGTATACGTCAAAGAATCACGCTCGCTCACGTTGAAGGTCGCACCACCAGGTACCGTAGAAGCAAACGCCATATAGTCATCCACCTTATTCAAATCCACATAAATGGACTTCAGGTCACGCTGTGCCAGGCGCGCCTCCGCACTACCCGGATACTTCGTAATGACCTGCTTGTAAGCTGCAATGGCTTCCTCGTAGCGGTCGTTCTGATAATAAAGCAGACCTATTTCATTGGCCGCTTTACGTGAAAGTTCACTTTCCGGATAACGCTGCACCAACAATGAGTAACGCTTGATGGCATTCTCACTATCCTCCATCTGCACAAAGGCACGTCCCTGTTCATACAGGGCATCGTCCAGATAAGCCGACGACGGATAGTCCGTAATCAATTTGTTAAGTACCTGAATCTTTCCGGCATAATCACGCTGCAGTCCTTTCACAATACCCTCCTGGAACAACGAATAATCTCCCAGCGAAGGAGAAGTGACGACAGCCTGCGCATATTGCTGGCGGGCTTCTTCAAAACGGCGCTCATAAAAATAGCAGTCACCGATACGGTTGTACGCGTCGCCTGCTACAGAAGCCTCCTGCGTCCGTCCGTTCTGCACACAGCGGACAAACCAGTCGCGTGCGGAATTATATTGTTTCTGCTTGAACAGACTGTATCCCAAACAGTAAAGAGCCAGTCCATACTCCTGTGAATTCTTGTCGGTAGCAAACTCCAGATACAGCCGCATGTCATTGGCAGCCTCCGGATAACGCTCCAGACGGTATTTCGATTCTCCACGCCAATAATAGGCATCGGCCTTGGTCTTCTGATTATACTGGCCCAACTGCAAAGAACGGGTAAAATAATCAATGGCATTCCGATAGTCAGCCTGTGCAAACAGCTGTGTTCCCATACGGAAAAGCAGTTTCTGTTTCGCTTCCAGAATGCGGGCACTCGGATGCGTGATTTTCTCGATAGAACGTAACGCCACTTCATAACTGCGGGTATTCATATACACCTCTACCAGGTAATCGTTCACCTTTTCAGCATATACCGATGACGGATATTCGTTCAGGAACCGTTCGAACACCGTTACCGACTCGGCAAAAGGAGAATACGACGTTTCATGAATGCAGAGTGCATAATTGAACAAAGCCTGTTCCTGGATACTACGGTCGAAGTCCATGCGCGAAGCCTGCTCGAACGCCATACGTGCCTGATTGCGTTCCTTCAGTTGCAGTCCGGCCAATCCCATGTGCAGGTAAGCATTCTGAGCCAGCGCATCCTGTGCACCGGTAGCCTCACCCAAACGCGACAACGCCTTGGAATAGACTCCCGTATTAAAATAACTCATACCCAGCTTATACATGGCCAGACGGGCAGGCACCTCCTCCGCTTCGTGGTAGCGTTCCAGCGACTGGATGGCAGCCGCATAGTCTTTCTGTCCGTAAGCCGCCTCACCGGAGATACGGTTCATCTGAGCCGCATGCTTCTCTTCCGAATACAAGGCCAGATAAGCATCTGCCACTTTACGGGCTTGTGCGTAATTCCCCTTAATCAGGTAAATGTCGGCAATATAATAAGGTGCCAGTTTCTGGAATTTCCGGTCATCCTGCACCTCGCGGAATCCCTGCAAGGCGGTATCATATTTCTGCTGCACGTAATCAATATAAGCCAGGTTGTACACCGCATCGTTATGAAAGTCCTTACTCGTCTCTTTCAACACAGCGAACCAGAAAGCCGCATCCTGCAATTTACCGACTTTCAGGTACGACGTACCCATACGCAGGGCACTGGCATCCCGCTCTTCATCGGATAAAAGAGAAATGTCACAACCTTTCAGCATAGCAATGGTTTCCATGTATTTCTCTTCCGAAAAATAGCTGGCTCCTATCAGTGCCTGTACCCGATTGCGGTAACGCGACTCCGGATGTGCTTCCAGATAATCCGACAGCACTTCACGGCAATCCGGCATTTTCAATTCATAGGCCGTACAAGCCAACATATAGTCCACTTCATCGGTCCAGGCCTTTTCCCCCGCCTGACGGGTATAGCGCACCAAGGTCTGTCGGGCTGCCGCATAATCCTGACGCAAGAACAGCTCCCGTCCCTCGTTGAACAAACGGTCTGCCCCGGTCAGCGGCTCCACCTGCTGCCCGGAAACCGTCAACGGCAAGGCACAGCACAGCCCCGCCATCCATATATATTTCTTATATTTACCCATAATCCCTTTTATTTTTTGTTCCGACAGGTTTCCAAAAAGCGTGCGACTCCCTTACGTACAGAGTCCAGCCCGAAATCATCCGGATTCACTTTATCCAGCGGCATCCACCATGCATCGGCCACATCGTCCATGGCTTTTATCAGATGGTCATCTTCCACCTGACACAAGAAGAACTGGTCGAGTGTATGTACCAGAAAACCGGAGTACAGATACGTGTTGGGCAAGGAAAACAGATATTTCGCTTCCGTCACCACCAGTCCCGTTTCCTCTTTTACCTCGCGTGCTACCCCTTCTTCGCCAGTCTCGAACATATCAATAAATCCGCCCGACAAATCCAGCGTGCCCTTGGCAGGTTCCTTCCCCCGCCGGCAAACCAGCAGTTCCCCTTTCCCGTTCAGGATAAAAGCCACCGTAGCCGCACTTGAGTTAAAATAATACACAAACCCGCAGTCCGCACATTTCTTGGACTTCTCATTATGTATTTCAAAATGAGGAGAACCACATACCGGACAAAACTTAAACAATTCCAATGGATGCATAGTTCTTGAGTTTAATAAATAATAAGTCTTACAAAGATAGTGAAAGGTGAGAGAAGTACGAACGAAAAACATGTTTTTCGGCTCTACTTCCCAACCGCATCCTATCTTCGGGAAATCAAAGATAGTCAAATAGAGGCGAACGACTTACACAATTTACCCACAATTTGTTCTTTCGCCAAAAATAATCACGTTTTTTTTGGCAAAATAGCATATAGATAAAAAAGTTTTTCTACATTTGCTTACAATATGATAAAAACAAGAACCATTTAGTAATATGGAGAAAATTGATAAACTTGACAAACAGATTCTGGAAATCATCTCACAGAATGCCAGAATCCCGTTCAAAGATGTTGCAGCAGAATGTGGCGTGTCACGTGCTGCCATTCACCAACGCGTTCAGCGCCTGATTGACCTTGGCGTAATTATCGGTTCAGGCTACCATGTAAATCCCAAGAGCCTGGGATATAGCACCTGCACATACGTAGGAATCAAGCTGGAAAAAGGCTCTATGTACAAGAGCGTAGTGGCAGAACTGAAGAAGATTCCGGAAATCGTGGAATGCCATTTCACCACTGGTCCGTACACCATGCTGACCAAGCTGTATTCTACCGATAACGAGCATCTAATGGATTTGCTGAACTCCAAGATTCAGGAAATTCCGGGTGTAACTGCTACGGAAACCTTGATTTCACTGGAACAGAGCATCAAGAAAGAAATTCCCATCCGTAAAGACGCTGACGAATAATGGAATGGATTGACAGCCTTCATTGGGAAGGAATCCTCATTGGCATCTGCACATTCCTGATTATCGGTCTGTTTCATCCGATAGTAGTCAAAGCGGAATATTATTGGGGAACGCGCTGCTGGTGGATTTTTCTGCTATTGGGCATCGCCGGCCTCATCGGTTCCGTACTGGTAAGTCAGATTCTGCTGTCGACCCTGTTGGGAGTTTTCTCATTCTCTTCTTTCTGGACCATCAAGGAGGTCTTCGAACAGCGCGAACGCGTGCTGAAAGGCTGGTTTCCGATGAATCCGAAACGGAAGAAGGAATATGAACAGTAATTAAGTAGAAAAGGGACCACATTATATACGGCTTTAAAGGAGTTATAAATACCCTTTAAAGCCGTTTTTTTGTGCCATTACCGCAGCCTCCGGGAAGTCTCTATATCCCACTCCACACCTATTTTTCAAACAAAGATCCATACTATCCACATAAATCACTCTTTCTCAGCATCTTTTCTTTGAAACGCAGGGAAAAATTCTCTGTTTCACACTGTGGGATACAAAAACCACAGTGTGGGATACATATTTCACACTGTGAAATACAAATCCCGCACTGTGAAACAGAGAATATGCAAAGGGATTTCAAAAAATACTTGCCCGGAACTTCAATTAATTCCGCCGGCAAATCAAATAAATCCTGAATCACTGTCACATTATACAAATAGTAATTAAATCAATCCGATGAAAAATCCGTCACTACAGGAAGCATCGTGTGCCCCTCGTACTTGTTGCCCTCATGAATGCAATACGCAAGCGGATAGCCGCCAATGCTGACCAACAGTCCCAATATAATCTGAGGGTTCTGGTGACGCCCTTCCTTGGAGAAACCGGTTTTGCGGAGCTCATCCTCATAATCCGATTCAAAATAGAGTGTAGTGACATCATAAAAATGACTCTTCAGATACTCCACTGTGGCAGCCTTGCTTGCAGGATAAGACAATCGGGCTTTTACAAGTTGGCGGAATACCTCATCATCTATCCTGTTGAATTCCACGTTGTCAAAGACACGGTCAAGTATCAGGTCCGCTCCATTGATGGGATTATGCACGAAAGTAGCTGTTCGGCACTCATAAGTTCTGCATCACACTTCTTACGTTCCTCACCGAAAAAATCCAGAAGTAGATGGCGGTGTTCCTATTCCGCATCTATCCATTTACGACCTTTCATTATGAGAGAATCTATCTCTTCTTGAGTGCGAGCTATACCTATATAACCAGACTTTCATGACAACATCAAAAATCTGGTTATTGTGTTAGGAAATAAAACTTTTTTTGTGTGTTTTTTAAATGCAAAATTAATATTTGTTGCGTTTTTATAAATGGATATGCATAATTCTTCACAAGTCAAAGAAGCTTTTTGAGGAGTACGTATTAACCTAATTAATGAAAAGGCATGACACTCTTGTATAAAAATGAACATATTTCGTGTACTAATTATGCGGAAGAATTCAATAAAGTTTTTACGTTGATAGAGATTCCCGAAGGGCATACTGTGGAACGTCGGTTTCTTAATACAACTTTTTTGGTTATTTTGTTACAAGGAGATATTGAGATAAGATATGAAATAGATAAATATTTTACTCCTCAATTGGGGTATATGTTTTTACTTCCAAGAAATAAACAAATAACGACCTTTGCTCGGAAAGCTACTATCTTATTATTATGTTCGTTTGCAAACGATTTGAAGTTGTGCTCGCGTTTTTCCATTCAACAGTTGTCGCGTTTTATATCTGAAAGCACTTATCAAAGTCCATATTGCTTGAAATTGGATATGCGCCTGCAAAGTTTCTTTTCTTTACTAGTAGATTGTTTAAAAGAGGGATTGGGGTGCATACACTATCATCAGATAAAGCGTGATGAACTTTTCTTGTATTTGCGTGCCGGATATACAAAAGAAGAACTGGCTTTGTTTTTCTATCCCGTTTTGGGCCAAAATTTAGAATTTAAGGATTTTGTATTAATGAATAGCCGTAAGATATTTAATGTAAAAGATTTTGCCATACAAGCCAATATGAGCCTAAGTACGTTCAATCGCCGCTTTAAGGAAACTTTCAATGACACTGCAAAAAACTGGCTTCTGTTGCGTAAACAGGAGTTTGTGAAGAGGGATGTAGCTTTGAGTAACTTGTCCTTTTGCGAGATTGCGGAGAAGTATCAGTTTTCCTCTACGTCGTATCTGGTAACCTTTTGTAAGAAATACTTTGGAAAAACACCCAATGAGTTGCGTAAGGAAGCGTTTGACGAGGGCGGACAGCTAGAATAGGCATTGTTGTTGTGTCGCGATGCATGTAAATTGTAATTATTTGACGTGAATTTGTAATTTTTGTATTTCCGTTGCTGTTTACCTTTGCAAAAAAATAAAATGATAGTGTAGATGATACGGAAATATAGAAAATTATTCTTTCTATGTGCCTTTCTGTGTTTCGGAGGAAACGGAAATGCTCAAAACGTAGCTTTGAAGACAAATATGCTTTATTGGGGAACTACCACTCCTAATGCCAGTATTGAAGTTGGTCTGAGCCGAAAGTTTACTACCGACTGGCAGCTGGCATACAATCCTTGGACGTTTAAGGATGACAGAAAAATGCGTTTCTGGCTTGTGCAACCAGAATTGAGATACTGGTTCTGCGAGAGTTTTGAAGGTCATTTTGTAGGAATTCACTTGCATGGAGCACAATATTATGGAGGTTTCAGTGATAAGCGATACGACGGTTACTTGGCCGGAGGGGGAGTAACCTATGGGTACAACTGGATATTGTCGTCGCACTGGAACCTGGAAGCGCTGATTGGTGCCGGATACGCTCGCCTGTGGTATAAGGAGAGTCCCCGCATTCCTTGCAGTAAGTGCCATGAAGACAAGACCAAAGATTATTGGGGGCTTACAAAATTGGCTGTATCGGTTTCTTATATCTTTTAAACGTTTGCAATATGAAATTCAGATATACATATTTAATCTGGGCTGGATGCTTGTGGCTTGGAGTAGCCGGCTGTGCATCATCGGGTATGAATAAGAAAGTTGCGGTAACACCGGTGCGTACGCTTACTCCCGACAGCATGTCTACTGTGGGGGTGGATGTGAATATTCACATTCCGGAAAAGGCCTTTACAGGTCGTACCCGCCTCATTGTTGTTCCGCAGTTGCTGCAGAAAGACTCTATGCTGGCAGAATACACTCCTATGGTGTTCGATGCTCCTATCTATAGTAAGAAAATGAACCGCCGTGTACTTCTCGACGGCTATGTTGATACACTGGTAAATGTCGCACGCAAGGTAAACAACCGCAAGGAGTACGATGTAACCTATTCCGAACGGGTAGCCGTGCCTGCCGATATTGACGGCGGACGCATTGTGGCCGTACTTTCTACCGACGGATGTGGTGAGTGTGGTATTGCCGATACCGTAGATATTGCTTACATCAACAATATCCCTACGCTGATAGAACCTAAGAAATCGCTTCAGCTTAACTGGATTGAGCCAGAGTTTGTTATCCGTCCCAAGGTTATGGAAGGCAGAGGAGAAGCTTTGTTGCAGTTCGTGATAAACCGTTACGACATCAACCTCTCGCTGGGTGATAACCGCAACGAGATGAACCGTATGCTTGCTACGCTGCAGAAAATCGTGACAGACTCGCTTGCCACACTGAACAGCGTAAGCATTTACGGTATGGCATCGGCCGACGGTTCGTATGCTTTCAATACTACCTTGTCGCGCAACCGTGCCAATTCTGCCAAAAACTGGCTGGTAGACCAGCTTCATATCAGTGCGTCGCAGGCTTCACGTTTCAGTGTCGGTTCCCGTCCCGAAGGCTGGATGCCGGTGCTGCAGGCAATGATTGCCGACGGACACCCCGACTCGCTGAAGGTAAGAGAGATATTAGAAAAGTATAATGCCGAGAACGACGATGTGGCAGAACGCTATATCCGCCGTCTGTCTTGCTGGAACGACATCAAAAACAATTACTTGCAGAAAGACCGCAAGGTAGAATACGTATATACATATACACTGAAGAGTTTCACTACCGATGCCGAACTGCTCGACATGTACGGCAAGCGTCCCGATGCCTTCAACGAAGAAGAGCTGCTGCGCGTATCGACCCTGAAGAAGACTCCCGAAGAAAAGAAGGAGGTATACCGTACCATTCTGCACTACTTCCCGCAGTCGCAGGTGGCAGCCAATAATCTGGCGGTACTTCTGCTGCGTGAAGACAAGGCAGATGAGGCCGAGGCAGTGCTCAACGGGCTGAAAGAATATTCACCCGAGGTGCTGAATACCAAGGCAGCCATATATGTATATAAGGAAAACAACGAAAAAGCTATTGAGCTGCTTCAGACCAATACCGAACTGCCTCAGGCGCGCTACAACCTGGCATTGCTCAAGGCACAGGAAAGAAAGCTGCAAGAGGCATACACGCTGATGCGGGGGTACGAAGACGTGAATGCGGCGGTTGTATCGCTCAGTGTTGGCGATACACAGCATGCGGCTTCCATTATGGATCGCTGCGAAGACCACACTCCGCTGGCAGAATACGTACGTGCGCTGGTGGCTGCACGTATGCAGAAAGAGGCGAACGAGGTAGCAGCCCGTCTTGAACATGCGCTGCCCGACAGCCGATTGAAGGAACGAATGAAAACAGAGCCGGATTTCCTTCCTTACCTTACTACACCGGCATTTCAAGCATTGACAGGAGGAAACGACTATGAGTAAAGGAATAAAGATATTGTATGTATTGCCGGTGGCTGTGTGTCTTCTGTGGAGCAGTTGCATACGCGACTCCATTCCTCCCTGTCCGCCGCTGCAGGTTACGCTTACGGTAAAAGACAAGAATTACTTCAACATCGACGATGCCGTGAAGCTGGGACTGATGGAGCGCAAGGCAGAAAACCTGCCGTTTCGCGATTATGTGAGCACGCTATATTACATTGTACACGATGCCGAAGGAAAGGTAGTGGCAGAGCAGAAAAATACGCTGGTAGACAACGATGATCAGACTCAGCTTATCACTCTTCCCGAGTCGTTGCCGTATGGAAAATATACCCTTACCGTATGGGGGAACATGAAAAGCGACGAACCGCTGGATGAAGATGCTACTACGGCAGAAATGGAAGCTGTGGGTGCGGCTGCAAACGATATTTATCTGGCAAGTGCCACGTTCGACTATCGTTACGGCAATGAAAAGCATACGCTGGCCATGGAACGTACCAAGGGCGACCTGCTTATCAAGGCTGAGGGAATTCCCGATAACATCGACTTCTCCACCAAGGATATACAGGATATTTTCAATTTTGTGGATAATGGCTTCCATTATTCCAGTCTGACCGATATACATACCGAGCTCGACTGGCAGGAGATACGCAGTGAGATAAAAAGCGAAACCCTGATGTGTCCTTCCCCGTCGTACGAAGGTTCTACGCTGAGCGTGACATTTATCGACAAGTCGGCAGCCGGCACTCAGGGTCGGGCAACCTATTATCCTATGCTGGAACCGCAGGACGTACACATCACTATGGGGCGTAACGAGATTACCATCCTGAAGTATGTGTATGTAGACGACGGCGGAAACGGTGAGGGGGAGTTTGAGATTTACCTTCGGGTGAACGACAACTGGGAGTTGTTGCATGATATGGAACTGGATTAATTAATTTATATTTTAATTTTTACAAACATGAAGAAAAACTATTTGTTAGGAATGGCTTTGATGGCTTCATTGTCATTCTATTCTTGCGACAAGGAAGTTGTTTATGTGCAGCAAGATGGAGAAGGTGTAGAGAGTGTGGCTGACGGTGCTCAGATTATCACACTTCAGGTAGAAAATGGTGGCGACGGACTGGCTACCCGTGCCGGACGTCCGCTGTATAGTGCTGAGGCTAAACAGACTATTGAAAATGTGAAGCTGTGGATTTGTGATGCTGAAGGTAATGTAGTATATGTAAAAGAAATCTCTAATTGGAATACTAAGGAGGGTTCAACAGCATATATAACCGGTGGTCACGGCCGTCAGACTACTATCGAACTGAAGGATGGGGATAAACTTGCTGCCGGTACTTATAAAGTGTATGCCGTAGGTTATAGCAATGGCAGTGCTTATACTTTGACTGATGTCACAAATGTTGCAGAAGATGGAACTTTCAACGAAAACATGGTGTTGCCATGTAGTACTGTAGGCGAAGAAATCTTTGCTGGACAGATGGAATTGACTGTTACAACTGGAAAAGGTTTCAAGGAACCGGTAGTACTGAACCGTCAGGTAGCAGGTGCTTTTGCTTATGTAAAGGATATTCCTTATATGGCAAGTGCCAAGTATCTGAAGCTGGTGGCAAGTGCTCAGAATCAGTCATTGGTTCTTGGTAACTTCAATAGCGTTGATCTTACTGGAAATGGTTCTGAAAATACAGGAAATGTAAAATATGTAGTAAACGGTACCGAGGGTAAATCTGGAAATGAAACTTATGAGATTTGCTCTATTGATTTGAATCAGTGGTTTGGAGAAACTCTTGCTGATACGAACAATGATAACTTGGTTGATGCAACAAGCTGGAAAAATCCATATAAACCTGAAGGTGAGCCTACAGTCGGTACATATCCTACTTTCCAGAAAGGTTCTGTCTTTGGGGGTGAATTTGTAATCCCGTTTGCACATGTAGCTGAAAAGCAGACATTGACTTTGCAATTGACAAATGGGGATGGAGATGTACTTAGAAGCTGGAAGGTGAATTTGAGTTCAGGTGATGGAAAGTTGTCCCAGACAATCACATGCTGGAATAGTGTATCTAATGACTGGAACACTGAAGTTACGGATGAATCTGCAAATATTTATAGCCTTGTACGTAACCACTTGTATGGAATTGGTACCAGAATGAATGATGAAGCTAATCCGACTAATCCGGGTACAGATCCGGAACCTGGAACTCCAGAACCGGATAAAGACCAACCAGAATCACTGAACAACAAGCAGGAACTTGTATTGAGAGTGAACGATAACTGGGAAGTGATTCATGGAATGAAATTGGATTAATTTCCAAACCGATAAATCAAATAGTATTGCCTGACATGCAGGCAATACTATTTTACCCTGTTTTTTGAATTTCCGAAGTCAAGTAACAAAAAGCTCTTCTGCAAAACACCGGCATCAGTGAGATTTCTCATGAACGATACGAATCGGAGCCGGAAGACTGCCTGTCTTTCATTATTATTCCGAAGGCAAGAGCCAGGCAGCTTTCCGTCATTATTCAGAGAAAGAATCGCGTAAAACCGCAGTCAGGTAGTACTGCTTTATGCACGACGGGGAAGTGAAGAAATATTGTAAAAACTATAAAATTTAAAGATAATGAGCGTATTTTTCCAGACATCCAGACAAAGGAGTTTTCTTTCCGCCTGTCGAATAGCCGGAAAGAAATGGTCTGCATCGGTGCCGCTGCTTCTGGCTGCACTGCTGACAGTTGTATTTTATTCATGCCGCGATGAGGATTTAACCCCTTCGATCCAATCTTTCGAACAAGGCGGAACACGTGCTGAGGCTGCAAGTACCTCGGGACTTGATGTGGTACAGAATGCTACCTACGGTGCTACATACAAGCCCAATTGTCGTGTCCCTTTGGTGGGTGAAGGAAGAGTAATCAACCAGATAACCAAAGGCTTGATAGCTGTTGGTGCGAATAATGAAAATCAGGAGTTCCTCATTGATAAAGATTTAACCAATGGAGTAACGGTTTCAGGTTTGGCTAAAGTAGATGCAGGTATACCTATATTCTCTGTTCGTGATGTAAATAGAGTTTATTATAACGGAGGGCAAGGTGTAAAGGTTGGTTTTGTATATGAGCCTCAGGGTGGTGTGCTGGACCTTTCTGTATTGAAATCTTTTTATGTTCAGACATTGTTAAACGGTAAAGTACAGGATTCTTCTTTATCTGAGAGTGGAAGCGGATTTCAGTTGCTTGATTTGAATTTGCTGAATGTTGCTGGTGGCAAGTATGAAGTTTCTTTTGATGCTACAAAACCTTTTGATGAAATCCGCTTGGGATATGCAGGTGTGAACGTTGACGTAAGTGTTAGTCAGAGCGCTAAGTTTTACTATGCGTTTGTAGGAGAGAATCCTGAAAAAATTGCGGCTAAGGGATATACTTATGAGGATGCGAAGGGTGAAGAATATGAGAACATCTTGGGAGCAGGTGGATGGAGTTCCAAAGAGGTTCTTTGTAATTCTGATTTGACAGATGGATTAACTTTCTCTCTTGGCGCTTTACTATCAGTGCCCAAATTTAGAGTAAATTTTAAAGCCGATATACCTGCAGGCAGTGAGATTGGTTTTAGAACTTCTACCGCAACTCTTTTAAATGTAGATTTAGGCGGTGTTACTATGCATGCTTTGGATGAAAGTAATAAATCACAACAAGAAGTGGAATTGGGAACAGGTATTGGTCTTTCTGCTGTAGGAGGAAATAGTAAGAATTTTAGTTTTATTACGACAAAAGGTGCACGTGGAGTACAGATTGACTTCCCACTGAGTGTCAAATTGGAAGCAACAACCATTCATTACGCCTACTCCCGCGACCCGGTAGAGATAGACGTATCCTCTTATTTTACCATTGGCAATGATACCATTTCTACCGATTATTATAACCTCCCGACACCATCGGAAGGCTCTGTAATCTATTCGCTTATCAGCTCGCCTAAAGGAGTTGCATCTCCTGAGATATCGGGCAACCGCATGACCGGCATGACCGTAAATGGTGACTATGTAGTAAAGGCTGTATATACTCGAGGGGAAGAAACTTCATGGTCGTATGCGGTGATTCATCGCAACAAAAAAGAAGCTGTGGCGGGTTGTAATACGATGATGATTAATACTTCTGGAAATAAGGGACAATATACAGTGGTTGAATCCAGTGGATCGCAGGGAGGTATTTCTTTGTTCGATAAGATAAACAACCGCCAGAATCTGGTTGATGGTGATTATACTAATTATGCAGAAGCTACCAATGTATTGAGCTTGATTCAGTTTGGCAGTCTGGCTGGTGTATATTCTTCTCAAGACATTGCTCCGCAAGGAGAAAAGACCCGTGTGGGTTTTGTGATGCAGACAAATAATCAGCTGCTGGGTGCCGATGTCTTGAAGTTTTTCTTTATCAGATTGTATAAAGATGGTAAAGAAGTGTTTTCCGGACTGACGGCAGAAAATGACGCGGTAGGAGTGGGACTGGTAGGAAACGACGGAAGCAAGTTACGTTTTTATGTGGAAACAGATCGGACATTCGATCAGGTGGAGCTTTGGACTGCAGGCTTGCTGAATGTCAATTTGAATACCTTCCGTCTGTATTATGCTTTCTACGAACCTGTTACTTGCGAAGAGTATGAAGGAACATCGGAGGCTTGTATGGAAATGATCACGGCGCAGAAGCATGGGGCGACTATCAACTATGCGGAAACAAAATCTTCGTCGGTCGCAAGTGTGGGCTCAACTATGAACAATCTGTCGTACGTAATCGACAACAGTCAGCAGACAGCGGCTTCTATTGTAGCTGGAGTCAGCCTGATAAGCCGTTCTACCGTGGCTGTAAAATTTAATTCCATCAGAGGCGGACAGCCGCTGGGTGCCATACTCCGTACGCCGGGATATGCATTGAATGCGTCTGTTCTTCAGAATGTGACAATAGCAGCATACAATGGTGGACAGGCGGTAGCAAGTGAGTCTACTTCCGGTGGACTGGCTTCCATCGAGGTGATAAGCGATGCCGGACTGGCTTATATGGAGGTTACTCCTTTACAAGATTACGATGAAGTACGTATTTCGTTCCCTTCATTGGCAGATGCGCTTGAAACAGTCTGGCTGTCGGGTTTCTATATCCGTCCGGATGCCAACGGGAATGGTATTCCCGACTGTGCGGAAGAACCGGAAGATCAGGGAGAAACCGACGGTATTACATACAAGAGTATAACCGAGCATGTTTGTGTGGATGAAACAACCTATTTGGGTAATGTACGTATCTCTGTCGATGCTAAAGATGATCTATTAAATACTGAACTTACATTTACCTGCTATCCGTATAACGGCAACGGACAGAAGATAGAACAGGAGGCTGCATTGCAGCAGGATAACAATGACTATTTCTTTGAATTGTCATTGCCGGTAGGCGATTACTCTATTTCGGGATTGCCTACTTACAACGGGCTGCGTGCTCAGGTACATCCGCTGAAGACTACCTGGAAGAGAAATCCGTCAGATACCAACTGGAATAACTGGAGCAACTGGACGGACGGTTCTCCTTGGGGATGTACCAATGTGGTGATTCCTGCAGGAGCCACACGTTATCCGAACTTGAATGCTTGGGGTAGTGTAGATAAATTCTATGGCGGTAACTATTGTGCGAATATTCATTTCGAACCGGGAGCTGCTGTACTTAATACACAATATCTGGAGTATGACTGTGCATACGTGGAAATGGAAGTACAAAGCGGTATGTATCATATGATTTCTACTCCGCTTCACGGCATGGTTACGGGCGATATGTTTGTTTCGCCTGAGATGCCGGCATACTTTACTCCGCTGAATGGGGATACTTATCGTGAAGTGCGACACAATCCGATAGTACGTCAGAAAATGTACAGTCGTGCGGTTACAACTGCAACTTCTGGAACTGATTCTAACGGTACTGTAGTTGCTACTGCCGACTGGAGTCGTACATTCAATGCCGTGGCTCAGCCGTACGAGCAGGCACAGGGCATCAAGATGATGGTTGGAAATGATTGGGGGACTTCTTATCGTCTTCGTTTCCCGAAAGAATATACCGTTTATAATTATTATACGCTTTCTGGCGGATGGGTTAAAGAAGAAACTTTGCCGGAAGGAGCAAGAAATATGAATGGAAAATTTACTTATGAAAAGAGCGGATTTAAGCCGGAGAATGCAGGTAGTTCATTTACTTTTGAATTGCGGAATGAAGAACAGGATGCTGCATATTTTGTGGCAGGCAACCCGTTTATAAGTTATCTGGATATAAAGACATTCCTAACAGAAAATAACCAGTCTGTTCAGGCTATCCGTATCATAGATTCTGAAAATATTTTCGGAGGAGAAGAGGGATTGGTCAGAATTTCCTTAGGTGAAAACGGAGATTTAAGTTTTGAGGGAGAATATGGAGAACAGAGCAACACCATTGCACCGTTGCAGGCATTTTATGTAGAGGTGTCAGGAGATTATATTTCAGACAATGTTAATATAACTTATACCTCGGATATGTTTGTACAGCCTTCTGCAAGTACCGCAACCAGAAGTTCCCGCAGTGTTTCTGTTCCGACAGCAGGCGAAATGAAAATCTCGGCTGTATCGGGTAACTCTGTAAGTTCTTGTTCGCTGATTCGCAGTGCCGGAGCATCGGATACATACAATGCGAAGGAGGATGTTGTTTCACTGATTGACGAGGACTTTATGCCGAAGGTAAAGGTGTATACCGTAGCCGACAAGCGTGCGCTCGATATTCAGAAAATGAGTAATGCAACTCGTGTGGATTTAGGATTCATGGTAAAGGACGGTTCGCAACAGACAGAATTCACTTTGGACTATGGCAGCAACTGGAAGGGATGGACACTGGTTGACAAGCAGACCGGAAAGCGCTACCTGTTGGATGGTACTTCGCTCACTGTAAATGCAGGTGCGATGAAGAGTAATGACGGACGTTTCTATCTCGTAAAAGAATGAAAGGAAAGTAGGTTATGAAAATGAAACAATTCATACATGCTGTATCTTGTGCCCTGACTGTGTGTGGCTTTCTCCTGTTGGGAGCCTCATGCAGCAAGGAGAATGAACCGGTACAGACTGTTGAGGGAGTAACGGTTACCATTGCGGCTCAGAGTGACTTGCAGACCCGTACTTCCTTGCCGGTTTATGATGAAGATTATGGAAATAATATTCGTGGTGTGCAGCACGTTACGGATGTATATCTCTATATTTACGAAATGGACGAAGCTAGGACCGCTGGTGAGTGTAAAGCCCGCTTTAATGTGGGATGGAGAGAACACTTTAATTCGCTTCCGACTAAAACGGCAGCAATGCAGTATACGTTTGCTTATACATTTACGGTCGGAAAAACTTACCGGCTGGTAGCGGTAGGTGTAGATGGAGCGACAGAGCAAGATAATATGCCAGACTATGACGGGATGAACTCGAAAGAAACCTATAGCTTGCCAGAGTCTATTCGGACAGGCAGTAAGCTGACTGATCCGATTACACTTCAAGAGGATAAAACTCCGACTGATATGGCACATTCGGAATTCTTTACGGGGTACGTAGATTTCACACCAAAGTCGGAGAGTGACAAGCATATTGATGAGATTAATTTGTGGCGCAGGGTCGCAGGTCTGCAGGTTTGCCTGAATCAGATTCCGAAGGAAGTAGAGCGCGTGAGAATATTGCTTTATAATTCGCAGAATACACAAGTGAAACTATTGCCCAGTGTCCCAACAGCAAGTGGAATTACAGATTATATTACCAGCCCTTATGGGAATGATTCTTTTGACGAAGAGGGCAGGGTACTGATGGATAAGACCTTTACAGAGGATGATTTATATCTTCCGGAACCTGGTTCAGGAGTCGCTTCTGATTATGTTTACAGATGCTCCCTGACGGCATTTATGCTGCCTGTCAATATCCCAGACAGGGAGCTGTACGACTATACGCTTGTAGCGGAATTTATTACAACCTCTATGACCGGTATTGTAGGTTCCAGCAAAAAGGTACGGTTGATAAAGCCTTGGCAAAATAGCGACGGACTTGATTTCGAAGACGAAACTGATATAGGCACAGGTATTATCGACGACCTCGACAAGTATCTTTTCCCGATTGAGGCAAATCATTTTTATTGTCTGGGGATTCCGTCAAAACCTATAGACTGTTCTGGCGTGTTGCAATAACAATTGGCACTGTGTAAGGTAGTTACAAGGGTATGAAGTTTCTTAATTGGATGATTAACTTATGAAATATACTAGATTGATTTATATGTCAGGCATCGTCCTGATGCTTCTTTCTGCCTGCAGCGATTCGTCGTCGCTTGATGCAGAAGGACAGAATGGGAAGCCACTGCAGCAGACGTTTACTGTAGCGGTAGAAAGTGTGGGCGAGCTTTTTGAAGGTGGAGAAGGGGTGAATCCGGCTACTGTCGCATCACGCCGTCCTATTTCGAGCGTCACACCTACGCAGACGTTCGACAAGCTCAGTATACTGATTGTGGAGTATCAGAGCCCGGCAAAGGTGGTATATAAAAAGACGATTGAAAACTGGAGTAATCCGGATAACAAAGCAAGCTATCCCTGGAGTACGGAAGACGGACAGGGACGATATGCCACAATTACACTTACCGGCAGTGAGTGTCTGGAGGAAGGAAAGAATTACATGGCATATATAATTGGTTACCAAAGCGGAACTTACGGAGGCTATGAACCGTTTAAAGGTGTAGAAGTAGGGGATTATTACAATCAGACTGAAACCGTAACTGTCCCTAATGGCGGGTATGCCGAAGAGGTTTTTGCCGGTGCGGAAATTTTTTGGGTTGAAGATGGGGTGATTCTTTCTAAGCTGAGTGGTGAGGCAGAAGTACGTCACGGACAGATGGTGGCTCGCCGACAAGTTGCGGGTACGTTCGGCTATTTTACTCGTGTGCCGGTGCTGGTTAACGGTAACGCAGTGGCTAAGCTCCGGCTGGTCGCTACAAAGAGTAACCGAACTGTTATCTTCGGTGGATTCAGAAGTGTGGATGATGCTTTCGATTTTCATAAAGATAATGTGATAAACGGCATGAATCCACGTATGGATTATGACTGTGCACTGGCAGGATCGGCAGTGAACAATGCGTTTTCTGTATATGAGGTTGATTTGTGCAAGTGGTTTCCAGGTAATACAGAGAATGTGCAGTTGCCGCTGGATATGAATGGTGATGGTTATCTGGATAGTGCCGATACGAACTGGCAGACTGATGAGGAAGCCTATCCTAAGGGGACGATTTCGTTACCGAGAGGTACGGTGTTTGGCGATAGTTTTTGCGTGTCGGTTGTTATGAATCAGGAAGATGTAGAGGCAGGAATACCTACCTTCCAAATGCAAATGCTTGATGTAAACGGGAAAATAATAAAGTATTGGGATGTTCTTCTACGTAATTACGAAACTGCAGGTGAAGACCGTACATTGGTATCGTTGCCCGATGGAGAGGACGGGCGTACCTTAATAACTAAGCTCGATAACATTGATACGGAAACTTGTTTTAGTATTGTGCGGAATCGTTTGTATACAATGGGCGAGAAAAACCAGTCACAAAATTATGGTGAGGATGAGCCTATCGATTTGAGTACAGCTGGAGTACTTGTACTTGATGCTCGTCATGAGTGGCAGATTATGAATTCTATTATCTTTAATTAGTTATCCCTTGGGAACAATTTATTTACTGATACTCAACAAATCAGAATATAATATTCTTTGATAAGTCTGCAAGTTTTAGTATTTTTATGGTGAGAAACTTGCAGATTTTATGATTAAAAATACGAACAATAACCCTTCTTTCTTCAGTAGTCTGTCTGACATGCTGAACCAATCGCACCCACTTTACCAGTTAGCCGACAAAATAGATTGGGGGAAATTTGAAACAGCTTTTGAACCTTTGTATTATCAGGACAAGAGTCGTCCCGGCAAGCTGATCTGTTTAATGTGTGGTTTGCTTATCCTGAAACACCTTCGTAATCTGTCAGATGGGTATTTGGTGGAACAATGGAGCAAAAACGCTTATTATCAGTATTTCTGTGGCATGCAGGACTTCACTCCGTCTGCAAAAGAATATCACTTACCCCACAGATGCGAAGTTGCATAAGAAGATAGTAAGAAAAGTTCTTGGCATCATGAAGTAGCTGGAACTTCCTCTACGTCAGAGCTACACTTTTGTGCTGAAGGCCATCTATCGTGACCAGCGTTTCCGAAATCATCCCAAAGACAAAAAGCCATCTGGCAAACAGACGTTTACGTACAATAGTTTGGAGACTGGTCAGGGAGCTAAGGCGTAATCTTAAAGGGAATCACGATTATGATAAACTACCCAAACTCTTTGAAGACATTCTGTCTCAAAGACACGGTCACAGGTGTTATTCCTGGAGTCATGTCTTTTCGTAATGAACATGACGATCATGCCATCAAGTCTTTATTGGAACAGATAGAACGATTACTGGAAGAAAGATTAAAGTACTGACAAGTGACAGAGGATACAGAGACAAGAAGGAAATTAACGGGACAAAGATTATGACTCCTGATATCCCCAAGAAATCAGACAGCCACTTTCAGAAGTAGAAAAAACATAAGCTCTTCTGCAAACGTACAGGTGTAAAACCAACAACAAGTCACTTGAAGTCAGATTGCCGATTAGACCGCAACTTTTATAAGGGGTGAGTGGGGATACTGTAAATGTGCTGCTGGCAGCAGCGGCATACAACTTCAAAAGAGCAATGAAAGCTCTTTTGTACGTTTTTCAAAAAATCAGCGAGATACTGTATGAATACAATATCTCGCATAAATGAGCTTTTTAAGGGACGAATAATTTATCCAATGAAGTTTCCGGCGCATACTCCTGCAACGTCAATTCTCCTCGCAGCACTCCCAATGCATTCATGGCCAATGCTCCCATTTCATCCTCACCGGGAATTACCACAATCGGAGCCAGACCTTCCAGCCATTCACGCAACCCCTGGATGCAATAGTCATTAAAAGCGATACCTCCCGTCAGAATCACAGCATCGGTCTGTCCGTGAAGTGCGATGTGCATGGCGCCGACCTGCTTGGCTACCGTATAAAGCATGGCATCCAGCACCAATTTGTGCTTTTCGGCTCCGGCATGTGCCCAACGGATAATACTCTGCACATCAGTAGTACCCAAATGAGCTACCAGACCTCCCCGACCGTTTATCATCTTACGGATTTCGGCATAGGTATATTTCCCGCTGAAACACATATCTACCAACTGCCGGGCCGGCAACGTTCCTGCCCGCTCCGGACTGAAAGGCCCCTCTCCATTCAAAGCATTATTGACATCGACTACCTTTCCATAATGATGGGCACTGACCGAGATACCTCCTCCCAAATGGGCTACAATCAGATTTAGTTCTTCATACTTTCGTCCGATACGAGCTGCATAACTGCGGGAAACAGCCCGGCTGTTCAGTGCATGGAAAATAGAGATGCGTGGCAATTCCGGAATACCGGAGATACGGGCCAAATCGCGCAACTCATCAGTCACCACCGGATCGGCTAAATAAGAAGGACAACCGGCACAATGCGCAATCTCATCGGCAATCCAGGCTGCCAGATTCGATGCGTGTTCCATATCGGCATGCCATAAATCATGCTTGATTCGCTCGTTAATCTGGTATACTCCCCCAGGAGTAGGTTTCAACAAGCCTCCACGGGCAATCACGGCATCAAAGGCAAGCGGAATACCAGCCTTTTCCAGCGTATCGTGCACACACTTGCGACGGTACTCATATTGTTCATTGATATGGTGAAAGTCGGCCAACTCCTTGGAAGGATGCGCAATGCTTTCACGCCAGATGGGATTCTCATTCTCGTAGACTGCCAGCTTCGTAGAAGTGGAGCCCGGGTTGATGACAAGTATCTTCATAAGGTCTAGTTTTATTCTTTTCGTGTCCCTGCCAGACATGCCAGTACCAGACTGTAGTATTTGGAATTTCCGGAGTCACTCCGCGAAGGCACTACTACCGGTGCAATGGTACCGGTCAGCATACCTGCCATATTCGCATCGCCAAACAGAGACAGGGTTTTGTAAAACGTATTGCCCGATTCTATATTAGGGAAAATCAGAATATCTGCATTGCCTACCACTGGCGAGGAAAGTCCTTTTATCTCCCCGCTGTGCTTGTCGCAGGCGGTCTTGGCATCCATCGGCCCGTCGATAAAGACTTTTCCGAAACGGCCTTCCTGCGCTTCTTTTTTCAGTTCCACGTAGCTCAGGGTATGGGGAAATTTCTCGTTGATTTTCTCCGTGCAGTGTATCAGTGCCACCCGGGGTTCTTCGCATCCCAACGTACGGCACAAAGCCAGGTCGTTGGTTATCATTGAGCGGTATTGCTCCAAAGTAGGACGAGGAATTACTGCCGCATCCGAGAAAAACAGCAGTTTATGATACAAAGGTACCTGCGCCACGGCCACATGGCTCAGCACCCCTCCTTCGGGTAACAGCCCCTCTCCCTTTTTCAAGACCGCACGCAGCAGGTTGTCAGTATTGATAAGTCCCTTCATCAGGACTTCCGCCTCGCCCGTGCGTACCAGTTGCACAGCCAGCGCAGCCGCTTCATCCGGTGTTCCAGCTTCGTAAATGCGTACAAAGTCGGGAGAAGCTGCCCGCAAGTCGAGCGCTTCTTTCAAGTGAGCAGAATCTGTGACCAGCAGATATTCAGCAATCTCCTCTCTCAGGCTACGGATAATGACATATTCCGTGTGCGGGTCGTTCGGGCAGACCACCGCCACTTTCCGTCGTATGCCGCGCGAACGCAGGCAGTTGACCATCTGAGAAAGGGTTCGAATCAGTTCCATATCATTAGATTTTAAACAAATATGAGAAAATAATTCGAATAAATATCTATTTGGGATGCTAATTAATGCTATAGAGCCGGAGGAGGAAAAATCCTCCCAACGTCAATTTGTCGATAAAATCCTACGAAGTACGTATTATATGCTACAATCGTGCAAGGAGATATACCTACTTTTGCAGAAAATTATACATAATATTTACCATGAAAAATATATTCTGCTTTTTAACCTTATTGCTCAGTCTGGGTGCAAATGCTCAAATCACAGAGCGCACATTGCCCGCCGAATGGAAGCACCTTATTGATGGAGGGCGGTTTAAAGACCGGTTTCTGCCTATGCCCGACGGAAAATCCGGCGAAAATGTGTGGGGTACTGACTCTGTACGTCTCCGGTACGTTGACAACGGAATTGAGAATCCGGAACTTTCTTTTTGGGGAGGAAACATTCTTAAAGGCAAGGACAATAAATACCATCTCTTTGTCTGCGGATGGCCGGAAAACTCGCCTAAGGGACACATGACATGGCCCAAATCTACCGTATTCCATACAACAAGTGACCATTTGAGCGGACCTTATACCATCTGTGACACGATTGGGAAGGGACATAATCCAGAAGCATTTATACTAAAAGACGGACGTCCCGTGGTGTACGTTATCGACGGATATTACATTGCAGACAGCCTGAATGGGCCGTGGACGTACAGTCATTTCACCTTCGACAAGAGAAACAGAAAAATCATTGAGGGGCTGTCTAACCTGACTTTTGCCAGAAGAAGTGACGGTTCTTATCTGATGGTATGCCGTGGAGGAGGTGTGTGGATCAGTGAAAACGGTATCTCTCCCTATCAACAGGTAAGCGACAGAAGTGTGTATCCTGACGTAAACGGGGAATTTGAGGACCCGGTTATCTGGAAAGACAGCTTGCAATATCACCTTATCGTCAATGACTGGCTGGGAAGAATTGCCTACTACCAGCGCTCCATTGACGGTATCCACTGGATTACGGAGGAGGGCGAGGCTTATACTCCCGGAATAGCTGCTCACAAGGATGGTTACAAGGAAAACTGGTTTAAGTATGAGCGTATGAAAGTATTTCAGGATGAATACGGACGTCCCATTCAGGCCAACTTTGCCGTTATCGATACCATCAAATGGGAAGACCTTCCCAACGACCGGCACAGTTCAAAGAATATATGCATTCCTCTGAACAAAGGATTGCGCTTGTCTGTCCTGAACGAGGATACGATTACCGCCCAGACCAAGGAAATCAAAGTGCTGGTGAAAGCGGAGGAAGGAGTTGACTTCAAGGATTTCGACATGAAATCGCTGAGATTCGGAAGCTCCTCGGACGTAAATTACGGAAAGGGATGCAAGGCTGTCAAACGTATCGCTTCGGGCAAGGACCTGATTATCGTATTCGATGGCAGAAACAATACCATCAGAAAAGATGAATTTGCTCCCAAACTGCTCGGAAAGACGAAAAAAGGAGAATTGCTGTACGGCTATGCCCGACTGCCTTACGTCAATTATCATCCGGCATGCCTGTCGGCGGCATATCCTATGGCGTATGACAAGCAATTGGAACTGGAAGTGAAGAATTTCGGTTTGTCCACCTCAGAAGAAACAGACCTGACCGTACTGGTCAATGGAGTAAAACTGGCAGAAGGACGGGTAAAAGCGCTTTCACCGTATGAAAGTGTAAAACTTAGCCTGCCTTGCATAAACGCAGCTAAGATTGACAACCAGACTTTATTTACGATTGTGTACAGCCAGTACGGTAAGGAAATCCGCAAAGAGACCATACAGAATTTCGACTGATAACACATTACCTTATACACATGAACGGGGAATACGAGCTCCTTTTTTAGAAGGTATTGTATTCCCTTTTTTATGAGACTCTATCTCTTTTGTCAATTATTTACTTTATTCCTTCTTTTCTTGTGCACGTAATTCGCAAGTTCTCTCTATATTTGCCTTACTTGGTAAATAAAGAAGGAACACATGAAAACAAATTTTTCTTTCGATATGCAGGCCCTCGACGAGGGCATTCACAGTCGCTTCCCCAACCATAAGGAAGCACCGCTTATCGGACTTACCGGGAACTTCAGCGACGGTAATCTGACATTGGCTCCGGGGTATTATCAGTCTATCATTCAGGCTGGAGGGGTACCGGTGGTCATTCCTCCCTACGAGGATGTAAACTTGCTGATTAATACGCTTGAGCAGCTTGACGGATTGTTGCTCACTGGAGGAGGTGATTTGAATCCGCTATTCCTGCACGAAGATCCTATCCGGGAACTTCACAGCATCAATCCGTACCGCGACCGTCAGGAACTGCTTCTGACGCGTTTGGCTGCCAACCGACAGATTCCGATATTAGGTATCTGCCGAGGGATGCAGGTCATCAATGCGGCATTGGGAGGCACACTCTATCAGGACATCTATGCACAGAAAGAGACCCCATCGATTAAACATAGCCAGGATTTGGAACGGAGTTTCCCATCGCACAGGGTAGAGTTAGCAGAAGGCAGTCTGTTGGCACGTATCTTAAACGCCAAGGAGGTAGCTGTAAATTCTTTCCACCATCAGGCCGTGAAAGAAGCTGCTCCGGGTTTCCGTGTATCGGCTACGGCACCCGATGGAGTAATAGAGGCAATAGAAAGCACAGAATACAAATCTATTATAGGGGTGCAGTGGCATCCGGAATGTTTCATCCTGAATCAGGACAAGTGTATGATGCCGTTGTTCGGATGGCTCGTCCGTGAAGCTGGCTCATTCCAGAAGGCCAAGAAGCTGCATGAACGTCTGCTGATTCTCGACACGCACTGTGATACTCCGATGTTCTTCGACCAGCATATCCGCTTCCACGCACGGGACCCGAAGATTAAAGTGGACCTACATAAAATGACGGAGGGACGACAGGATGCGACCATCATGGTGGCTTACCTGGAACAGAAGGAACGTACAGATGAAGCACTGCTGGCTGCAACGGCCAAGGCAGACCGTCTGCTGAATGAGATTGAGGAGATGGTGGCTATGAACTGTACGGCTGTAGACATCGCTTATTCCCCCAACGACTTATACCGTCTGAAACGGGAAGGAAAGAAGGCCATTATGTTGGGCATTGAAAACGGATATGCCATCGGAAAGGATTTAAGCCGGGTAGCACATTTCCGGAAACGGGGTGTAGTGTATATGACGCTCTGCCACAATGGAAACAACGACATCTGCGGTTCTGCACGCTACAATGAAGAAAACTTGGGAGTTACTCCGTTTGGGGAGCAGGTTATTCAGGAGATGAACCGCCTGGGAATGATGGTAGATTTGTCGCATAGTGGGGAACGGACATTCTACGAGACACTGGACATCAGCAGCCAACCGGTGGTTTGTTCGCATTCGTCCAGTCGTGCGCTCTGTGACCATCCCCGTAACCTGACCGATGAGCAGCTTCGTGCCATAGCCCGCAAGGGAGGTGTGGTACAGGTATGCTTGTATAGCGGCTTCCTCCGTAAGGAGCGTCCGGCTCACATCTTGGATGCCATCGAACACCTGAATCACATGGTGAACGTGATGGGTATCGAACATGTGGGAATCGGCAGTGACTTTGACGGTGACGGAGGTATTATCGGATGCAACGACTCTTCGGAAATGATCAATCTGACTCGTCAGTTGCTTCATGAACGGTACAACGAGGAAGACATCCGGCGCATTTGGGGAGGTAACTTCTTGCGTGTCATGCAGCAAGTACAGGAGAATGGCTCCTACAAATAAAGTTTAAAACCCGATTGCCGTTGCAAGGCGTGTACAAAAATAAGTTTACCTTTGCACCACAATCAAAACAAGTGAATTATGATTTCAATAAAGAATCTGCTGGCAGTAACTGCCTTAATGACAGGAGGGGCTTTCATCTCTTGCGGAAACAGTCAGAAGAACAGCCAGCAAATAGAAGAATCTGAAGCGGCTATAGTGCAGGCACCGGCATTCAATGCAGATAGTGCATACGCTTACATTGCCGCACAGGTGCAATTCGGACCTCGTGTTCCTAATACGGAAGCTCACCGAAGATGCGGCGATTACCTGGCCGCACAACTGGAGAAATTCGGTGCGAAGGTGTACAACCAGCATGCGGATTTAGTGGCCTACAATGGTACCATCCTGAAATCGCGTAACATCATCGGGGCTTACCAGCCGGAAAACAAAAAGCGAGTAATGCTGTGTGCGCATTGGGATAGCCGCCCATACGCTGACCAAGATGAAAAATCTAATCACCAGAAACCGATAGATGGAGCCAACGATGGTGCCAGTGGTGTAGGTGTATTGCTCGAAATTGCCCGTCAGATTCAACAGCAGGCACCACAAGTCGGTATCGACTTGATATTCTTCGATTCAGAAGATTACGGCACTCCGGATTTCTACGAAGGTACTTACAAACCAGATACCTGGTGTCTGGGTTCGCAGTACTGGGGCCGCATTCCTCACGTAGCTGATTACAAGGCTCGGTTTGGTATCTTGCTTGATATGGTAGGCGGAAAGAATGCCACATTCTACTACGAAGCGTTCTCCAAGCAGACGGCAAACAACGCCATGAAAAAAATCTGGAAAATGGCCGACCACTTGGGTTACAGCAATTACTTCATCAAGGAAGACGGAGGGCAGGTTACCGACGACCATGTGTATGTCAACCAGTACCGCCAGATTCCGTGCGTAGATATTATTCACTACGATACGCAAAGCAACACTGGCTTTAACCCGACCTGGCACACACTGGACGACAGCTTAGAGAATATTGACAAAGCCACTCTTCAAGCCGTAGGGCAAACGGTGATGGGAGTAATTTATAACGAAAAATAATTAAAAACTACCGCAATGAAAACTATCAACGAACTCCAGGACGAAGTAATCGAAGAATTCAGCGACTTCGACGATTGGATGGACAAATATCAGCTGCTGATTGATTTAGGCAATGACCAGCAGCCGCTTGACCCGAAATATAAAACCGAACAGAACCTGATCGACGGCTGTCAGAGCCGCGTTTGGTTACAAGCTGATCTGGTAGACGGCAAGGTGGTATTTCAGGCAGAAAGCGATGCATTAATCGTAAAAGGTATCATATCTTTACTTATCCAAGTGGTATCTGGACACACACCAGACGAAATTCTGGAATCTGACCTTTACTTCATTGAGAAGATTGGACTGAAAGAACACCTCTCACCAACCCGCAGTAATGGTCTGCTTGCCATGGTAAAACAAATGCGCATGTATGCCTTAGCATTCAAAGCCAAAATGCAAGAAGCATAATCTCACAAAAGATTATCAAGGTAATCACATAAAAGGCTCGTGAAGCAGGTTTAAATCTGATTTCACGAGCCTTTTTTATTGACAATGTCTTCCAAGACCTTGATGTTTTCGGCCCCAATAGAGCATAAAAAAAGGCTATGCAAACGCATAGCCTTTTTAAGTATATAGCATGTTACAGAATTATTCAGCTTTAGGGGCTTCCTCTGTAGTAGCTTCAGTTGCAGCAGCTTCAGCAGCCGGTGCTTCTGCAGTTGCAGCTGATTTCTTAGAACGACGAGTACGAGTAGCTTTCTTGGCAGCTGTCTTAGCCATGTTCTCGTTGTAGTCAACCAATTCGATGAAACACATTTCAGCGTTATCACCCAAACGGTGACCAGTCTTGATAATACGAGTGTAACCACCCGGACGATCAGCAACTTTTACAGAGATTTCTTTGAACAGTTCAGTTACAGCATATTTGTCCTGAAGATTGCTAAATACAACACGACGTGAGTTAGTAGTGTCATCTTTAGATCTTGTAATCAGCGGCTCAACGAACTTCTTCAAAGCTTTAGCCTTCGCAACAGTCGTAGTGATTCTTTTGTGCTTGATCAAAGAACATGCCATGTTTGACAGCATTGCATTTCTGTGAGAAGCAGTACGACCTAAATGGTTGAATTTTTTATTATGTCTCATTGTTTATTCTTTGTCTAATTTATACTTAGAAATATCTGTTCCAAACGAAAGATTCAGACTCTCGAGCAAATCATCAAGCTCAGTGAGCGATTTCTTACCGAAGTTACGGAACTTCAGCAGGTCGGTCTTATTGAACTGAACCAAGTCACCCAATGTTTCTACATCGGCAGCCTTCAAACAGTTCAAGGCACGAACTGACAAGTCCATATCAACCAATTTGGTCTTCAGCAACTGACGCATGTGCAATACTTCTTCATCGAATTCTTCATTTCCTTCTGCATCTGATGTTTCAAGAGTAATCTTTTCATCAGAGAACAGCATGAAGTGGTGAATCAAAATTTTTGCAGCTTCTTTCAGTGCTTCCTTCGGGTGAATGGAACCGTCCGTCGTAATTTCCAGTACCAACTTTTCATAGTCAGTCTTCTGTTCTACACGATAGTTTTCTACCGCATATTTCACATTACGAATCGGAGTGTAAATAGAATCGATAGGAATTACATTCACATCGGTGCAGAATTCACGGTTTTCGTCAGCCGGAACATATCCACGACCTTTGTTGATTGTAATGTCTATCTGCATAGTTGCTTTTGAATCTAAATGGCAAATAACCAATTCAGGATTTAACACTTCAAATCCGGTCAAATACTTACCAATATCACCTGCCTTAAATTCAGTAGAATTCTCAACGGTAATGCTTACCTTCTCATTTTCGAATTCCTCAACTACTCGCTTGAATCGAACTTGCTTCAGATTCAAGATAATGTTAGTGACATCTTCTTTCACACCCGGAATTGTAGCAAATTCATGTTCCACACCCTCAATACGGATTGTGTTGATTGCATAACCTTCCAACGAAGAAAGAAGAATACGGCGTAAAGCATTACCTACGGTAATACCGAAACCGGGTTCAAGCGGACGGAATTCGAATTTCCCGAATTTGGAATCCGCTTCCAACATTAATACTTTATCAGGTTTTTGAAATGCTAATATCGCCATGAAATTAATTATTATTTAGAGTACAATTCAACGATCAAGTGTTCTTTAATGTTTTCAGGAATGTCAGCTCTTTCTGGAACATGCAACAATTTACCAGTCTTAGAGTTTTCATCCCATTCCAACCAAGGATATTTGCTGTGGTTAAATCCAGCCAAAGAGTTAGCAATAACTTCCAAAGACTTAGATTTTTCACGAACACCTACCAACTGACCCGGTTTTACAGAGAAAGAAGGAATGTTAACAACCTTACCATCTACTGTAATGTGCTTGTGACCTACAAGCTGACGAGCAGCAGCACGAGTCGGTGCAATACCCAAACGGAACACTACGTTGTCCAAGCGACATTCAAGGCTCTGCAGCAAGATTTCACCTGTAATACCGTTCATACCCGCTGCTTTCTCAAACATGTTACGGAATTGTTTCTCCAACACACCGTAAGTATATTTAGCTTTCTGCTTTTCAGCCAACATGACACCGTATTCAGAAGTTTTTCTGCGACGGTTATTACCATGTTGTCCAGGAGGATAGTTTTTCTTAGACAAAACTTTATCTGCTCCAAAGATTGCTTCACCGAATTTACGTGCAATTCTAGTTTTTGGTCCAGTATATCTAGCCATTTTCTTTCTTAATTTAATTGTTATTCATGAACTCAATTTGTTGCAGCCGCGATTACAGAAAGGAATTGCAATCCATTATTTAACAAAATCAAGTTACATCTAAATAGGTTATCTTTATTATACTCTTCTTCTTTTAGGAGGACGACAACCGTTGTGAGGCAATGGAGTTACGTCAATAATTTCAGTAACTTCAATTCCAGCTCCATGTACAGTTCTGATTGCAGACTCACGTCCGTTTCCAGGACCCTTTACATAAGCCTTTACCTTTCTCAGGCCAAGATCGTATGCCACTTTTGCACAATCCTGGGCAGCCATCTGAGCTGCATAAGGAGTGTTCTTCTTAGAACCTCTAAATCCCATCTTACCTGCAGAAGACCATGCAATAATCTGGCCTTCGCTGTTTGCCAAAGAAACGATAATGTTATTGAATGAAGAATGAACATGCAACTGTCCATTAGCATCAACCTTGACATTTCTTTTTTTAGCTGCGACTGTTTTTTTTGCCATATTAACAATTATTTAGTAGCTTTTTTCTTATTTGCAACTGTTTTCTTTCTTCCCTTACGTGTACGAGCATTGTTTTTTGTGCTCTGACCTCTAACGGGCAGACCCAAGCGGTGACGAACACCACGGTAGCAACCAATATCCATTAATCGCTTAATATTCAACTGGATTTCAGAACGAAGATCACCTTCAACCTTGTATTCAGCACCAATGATTTCACGAATCTTAGCAGCCTGATCATCAGTCCAATCCTTTACTTTCAGGTCACGATCTACGCCTGCCTTATCCAAAATTTTTGCTGAACTACTGCGTCCGATACCATATACGTATGTTAACGCAATCTCACCTCTTTTATTCTGAGGCAAATCTACACCAACTATTCTTATAGCCAT